>JACCEA011543997.1_pt1 | contig 36439 bp, 44 predicted proteins | sample 7449851 | NCBI WGS metagenome assembly JACCEA01 (sample SAMN15323453, study PRJNA562643) | freshwater metagenome | isolation source: river surface water | place: USA:Blue River Watershed | collected 2017-08-18 | reverse complement strand
GCAAGGTCTAAAAACTTTAACTTTCTATCCATTTTATCAAGCAATGCACAGTCTTGTCTATTATACTCAATAAATGTTTTAAAGTCTTTATTGTATAGTTGGTCTAGCGTTCCTTCATATTGAGTTTTCTTCTCACCAACTTCTAACTCGCCAATTACATCTAGTCGATAGCTGTGCATTTCTTCATACTTGTATTTCCTGTAAACTTCTAGACTGTCCAAATGCACTCTACCAACTAAGTCATATGTAATTGCTGTACGACCAAATTTTTCGTATTCTCTTTTTTTAGGATATTGATCAAATAAACAAAATCTTTTAGTATCTTCTTTACTCAATACCTTAACAACTCTATTAACAGTGTAAGGAATATCAAAACCTTCTGAGTTCCAACCAGTTAATACATCTGCATCTTCAATTAACGTTAGAAACGTGTCTAATAGTTCTGCTTCAGTTTCAAATAGTATTGTATTTGGAAATTCTGCAATTTGTTCTTTTGCCTGTTCCATTGTTAAAGTCTTTGGGGGCAACGCTAAACAAACTAATGTGTCTAACCATTGTAGGTGGACAGCAATTGCAGTAATTGGCATAAACGCATCGTCTGGACTAGCGTAGCCACGTTCTGGATCAAAGTCCACCTCAATATCAAAAAATGCAACGTGTAGTTTTGGCGGCTCTTGGCCTAGATAGTGTTCCTCTAAAACACGGAACACTGGATTGATGTCGCTTTCATACAATGTATGATTGCTGTGTATTTTTTGTTCTTTGGTGAATTCTTTAAAACTTCTAGCAGTGACTTTGGATAATGACTCACCAAATATGCTATGAAATTTACCCTTATTGTCTGGGTAATAAAATGTATATTTTACAGGATAATCGACAAAACGTCTTACACCTTTTTCGTCACGCTCAACAACGTGAACGACGTCCTTGTCGCGATCCCACATCGCGTCAACATAACTCATTTTTTCTCCTTGCAACTTACGGCTTGCAAACCAATATATCCAATTATGGCTGGATCAACCTTACTCATAAGTATTTATTGTAGTAGAAATCTAATATAGCCATAAGTGTCTATTATTGTCATAACTACACTCATTACTACCATGCCAAAACTTCCTCGGCTTATACCGCAGAATATCATTAAAAATGTTCCACTAAGCCAAAGTGGATATGTTATTTCATAAGGAACATTTGGCGCCATTAAGGCAAAAATAATAGCAGTGGCCAATGCAGTAAAGGCATTGTAAGTTTCCGCCATTAAGCGCCAAGGATTAGCGTTCCAATCAGCTTTGACCCATTTTTGTGTTAAATTAAAATGGTGCTGAATCGTCTGAATCATTTGTGCCTTGTGTTGTTACTACTGTTTTTGTTGCAGGTTGATTCCATGGACCAGCGTGACCTGTGGTATGAACAATATCTTCCAAATCACTAAAGTCTTTGGCAGTTTGTTCCCAGTCATCTTTCATTGCTGTACGGATTGCTTTTTTAATAACACTAGGCTTGACATCTAGTTCTTCTGCTACTGCTTTGATTGTTTCATTAAGACCTTCTTGTAGACTTTTAATTTCGTCCATAACCTGCCAACCATCTTTTACCAGTTGTTTCAGTTTAGTTTGTTCGGCAGCTCCAAATACTCGTGACATAATTACTCCTAATAGTTATATTTGTTATTATAGCAGAGTAGTTATACAAAGTCAACACTCAAGTCGTAAGAACAGGGCAACTAGTGCCCTGTTATATTGGTTTAACCTTTTAGTTGTTTTGCCAATCGGTTATGCAACGATACCATGTATTCGTCACCACTTTCAAAAAGTTGTGCGGCTAAACTATCATGAGTCCAACCTTCATCCATTTGTGAAGATTTTGGCATTAGCTCGTCATTTGGTTCAGATTTTGAAGATTTTGGCAATTTTGGCATTGGCTCGTTATCCGGATCAGATTTTGAAGGAATACTTGGAGCTTTTGGTTTTATAAATTTATCAGTTGCTTTTTTAACTACATCTTTTACCATGTCAGTTGGCTGTGGTACTTCTGTTTTTGGTTTTTTTGGCATGAATGTTTCAGTGGTTTTTGAATTTTTCTTTTTCTTACCACCCATTTCATCTTTACCAAGTCGACCAGCAATAACATCACCACGTGTAACTTTGTCATATGGCTTGGCATTATTGGCTAAATTACCATCATTGCCTTCGTACATTGATCCACATTCTTTTAAGCCATGTACTGGGCATTTTTTACCTTTTGGTGTGTGGTTGCATTTTTCTTCTGCTTCTTCAACTTTCTTATCTTTCTTCTTACCACCCATTTCATCTTTACCAAGTCGACCAGCAATAACATCACCACGTGTAACTTTGTCATATGGCTTGGCATTATTGGCTAAGTTACCATCGCCTTTTTTCTTAGCTTCAAAGATCATTTGTTCTAAACGGCCAATTTGAATAAATGCTTCAGCCATTTTTTTCATTTTTTCTTTTTCTTTCTTTTTCTTCACATCAGCATCGTGTTCAGATTTGGTCATTTGTTTTCCTTTACCACCATATGTTTGTTTTGCTTCAGCAGTCATTTCAGCATCATCAGACGTAGTTACTTCTGCTTTTTTCATTGGAGTTCCAACAGATCTGTCACCTTTTGGTCCGCCCAAACTTCCTTTTGGTGGTTTATATCCTGGAGGAGGTGCAGTTGCTCCGTCTGGTGGACTTGGAATATTGCCATCAATTTCTTTGTAATTTTTATTTGTTGGTCCAGGAGTTTTTGGACTCCATTGCTTGCCTTTGTTTGGACCTGAAGTAACAGTAACTTCTGAAATGGCTTGTTCAAAATCATTTAGAAGAGATTCTTCAGTTTTGCTCTTTTTAACTTTTTCTGGTAAACCTTTGTGCTTAGTACCAGCAAAATCTTTAGCTGCCTTACCGCTCATACCTTTAGCGGCTTTGGCAACTTCTTTGCTGGCTGGCTTTTCGCCTTTTTTGGCAGCGTGTACCATACCCATAAATTTTTGTTGTGCTTTACTCTTTGCTGGCATTGTTATTCTCCGATACTATATTTATTACGAAATTAAGTTGTTGCCAACTTTGGGATTTGTCACAGGATTATCGTCAGAATCTTGAGGTTCTGCTTTGGGAGGCTTAATACTTTTACCCATTTTTCCAGGTTCTCCGCTCCAACGTTTTAAAACAGCTGGAGTTCCTGCGGCTATGTGAGGACTATTTCCTGTACTGGCAATATTACCAGCAGAAGTAGCACCTGCGCTGGCCTCTTCAAACATAGGTTCAGGGATATTAACTGATTTTGACGGAGCATCTTTTACGTGACTAATATCAACTTCATAGCCTTTGGGCAACACATTGGACACAACGCCCACTTCCTGTCTACCTTTGACTTCAACCGAAACTTGATCGCCTACTTTATATTTTCTTTTTCTAGATGGTGATGTTATTTTGGTAGCTATTGGTGAAACCCCGCCTGCACCCGATTTTTTAGAGTCTTTCACTGAAGGCAGTATTTCTGCTCTTTGTTGAACCTGTTGACCAACTTCTCTTCTTAAAGCTCCTTTGGCAACTTCTTTACCAACAGCTCCAGCACCGCCACGTGCCGCCAGTGCCCACTTGCTGATTCTAAAAGCTGGATAAAAAGTTGCTATATCAATCAATGCATCTGCTCTTGTATAATCGCCTTTGATTTTTGTTGAAAGAAAATCTCTTAAATGTTTTCCCTGCTCAATTACATCTTCTGGTTCAACGCCTGGTAATACGTCTGCAACATCGCCAGCAGTTAGTTTGTGATCACCAAAAGTTATCACAGGCATGTCCTTTAGAGATTCAGGCATATCGGCTTCTGTTAATAATTCTGAAATTTTCATTGTTGTTCCTTACCTGGTATCTTAGAACTAGAACTGTGTTCTTCATCATCACCACTTTTTGCAATCAAGTTACCGCTACTTCTATCTAAACTTTGTAGTTTTTGCGGTTCGTGTTTTTGTTCACCTTTAATTACTTGAAAAGCTCTTTTTATCCCGTCAATGACAACTTGTAAACTATCTTCATCTGCTTGATATTTGATACCAATGCCACCTTTTGCTTCCCAAGCACTGATATTACTACCTCTATCATCTATTAGTATATTGGGAGTTCCATCTGATTGAACAGCATATTTGGCTTTATTAGGTGTGATGATAACATCAGTTGGTTGATGCCTTAGATTCTTCTTTAACCAAATTTTCTTTTGTTTTTCACTGTTTTCAAAGTCTCCTCTAAGAGGACTTGAACAGATATGATAGTATCCAAAAGTTTTCACTATCATATCTACTAGTGCATCTGCATTAGGACATTTTGGAAGTCTAGCAAAGAAGTCTGTTCCAATCATTTTGTTCAATGTTGGATCAGTTTTTGCTGGGGGAATATCCCTATAGTTGCCATTTTCAATGCCGGCAAGTTTAGCATACTCTGTAAAAAAGTCTGCTATGACACCATCCATGTCTAAATAAACTTCTGGTTTACGCATAATCTACTGTAAGTCCTTGATCCTTAGCCAACTTCATTGCTAGTTCAGCTTCTTTTTTATTCTTAAATTTCTTTTTCTTACCATTAATTATCAATGCAACTTCTTCTTCATCACTAGATATGTCACTGATTGAAGACATAAATTTAGGTAACTCTGTTTTATATTTTTTTATCAATTCATCTGCTTTAGCTAATAAAGCACCGCCTGCAAATATTTTACCAGTGTTGGTATTATTATCGCTTCTAGCAACACTGGTACCAGTGCCACTGGTCATACTTCCAGTTTTATTATTAAGATCAGCTAGAGCTACATTTCCTAATTTAGTTCCAGGAGCATAGGCTCTACCACCTGCTTTGTGTATAGCCCACATGTTAGCTTCTTCTTGGCTATTAAATCTTAATTTGTCTCCGCCCGCACGTTTATAATACCATACTGCTGCCTTTTTGTCTATCTCAGGATCTAATAATAGATCAGGATTTTTAACAAGTTCGCCTTTTAATCCTAGTGCCGCATCTGCGTCAGCATAATTTTGTTTTCCAGTTAATCCAGTTAATCCTCGACCCCTATACTTCCAACCATCATCTGGATCTCTGTTGCCTATAACACCACCATAGGCTCGATTAAAGAATGCTCTATCATCAGATTTTAATGCGTTCAATTCAGCATCACTCATATGTGCTAGTTGCGGAAGTTTGGTCCTTATTCGATCATTAGGTGTGTTTCTAAATGGTATTTCAGTAGTACCTAATTTTGCTCCAGCTTCTTGATGAAATTTTCCCATCAGTGCTTTTTTTAAATATGGATCTGTAATTCCTTGTTTTTCAAATTCTGGTTCCATATCTGAAATATCTACTGATCTACTTTTTGAAATTTTCTTATCGGTATTTTTAGGTTCAGTGTCATTACCTTTCTCAACTGATGGTTTGAACATATTAGAAAATGAATTACCTATCTTGTCAATAGTGTTTCGAACATCAGGATTTCCTAATACTTTCCCCAGTGGTGATTCTTTATCCACAGTTGGAGCAAACTCTAATAAATCTTGTATTTTCATTTTTCAACCTTCTTTTCACCAGTCATATATGGTAAACTAAACCAAAGTTGGAACCACTCGGGTGTTCCAGGTTTAATATTGTGTTTTCTCATTAACTCTGCATTTTCATTAGCAGTAGTACTAATATTACTTCCTTGTTGAGATAAGCGATATTCTTGTAGTCTACTTACAGAATTAATCCCACCTAGATGCTGTAATATCTTGATTTCATTTACAGGATCGTTAGGATCTAAATAGCAATCATCATCGCTACTGAGATTTATATTTTCTGAAGTAACTCTGTACTGTTTCATTTTAAAGTAGCTCTTAACATCCAACTATGTTTAGCATGTGCGTCTTGACGCTCTGCTAAGAAGTTAGCTAGGCCAAAATCTCTATTATCCTCTGCCATTTGATAAGTGATTTTAAAAATCTCTTCCATTTTTTCACTGTCAGCTAACAGAGTAGCACACATACTTGATGCTTCTAAAATTTGTGTTTCGTCATCTATTTCGCTGAGCATACTGAATCTTCTAAAACTAGCAGGTGCGTAAGCATTAACTTTGCGTAAATTTTCTGCAAAGTCGTCAATACTGTCATAGACTTCTTCGTAAATTTTGCCAAATAAGGAATGAAACTGCTCAAAGAACATTCCCTCTACGTTCCAGTGAAAATTTTGTGCTTTGATAAAAAAAGCGTATTCACTTGCAAATGCTGTTTTAAGTGCTAAATGATATTTGTCCATTTTACTTGCCTTTACCATAATTATATACTTTGCCGTCTGGTCCCATCATACCTAAGTGCATACTTGGATATTTGGCATGTAACGCATTAATTACACGTTGCGCGGCATTCATGCCTTCTTGTCTAGGTTGTGCTTTTGTGTATTCCCACTTGCCATTTTTAGCAATTACTACAAAATACATTCCTCTATCTTCGTGACCGAGCTCGTGTTCCATTTCGTCACGTTTAAAATTTCGTTTTTGATTATCCATTTGACTTTGTTGATAACGATCGTAGTCTGTTTGACTCATTAAGTCTGGATTCCTATTTTCTTTAATTTTTGCTATTGGTGTAGGTGTTGTTTTTTCTTTTGAAGAAATGTTAGATGAAAAATTTGCCGCAGTTTGATTGTCAAACGGTCTCATTTCTTTTGGCAGCGCATTGGCTAAAGTGTCTCCTACTTTGGCACCAAGGTCTTTAACAGTATCGGTAAACGTTTCTCCCATTTCAAATTCTTTATTCTTATGCTTGGCGTCACCTTGTTTGGCGGCTTTCTTTTTATCCTTGTGAGCACCTGCCCCGCTTGTAGTTGCATTTTTAGCAACAAAATTACGTGGTTTGGCTGCAGGAATTTTTTGAGGCTTTGAGCCTTCTAAAAGTTGTTTAATTTTCATATTGGGTCTATTCCTCTACTTCTAACTCCGCCTTTGCGTCTTACTTTTTGTAACTCGTCTTGTCCATGTTGTATACTACGAATATTTGTTTCTAATTCTGGAAAATGTCTAACGATACTATCCCACATAATAGCACTGTTCTTTTCATTTGCTTCAGCAGCCATACGTGCAAGGTCTGCTAATTGTGCAGCCGCTCTTGCTTTTCTATAACTTAATTTTCCTGGATTAAGTCCAGGAGGCATGACCATTGGATCGTTTGGATTTTTTGGATCCATTTCAATTGGTGATTCTGAAATAGTTTTCTTAGCAGCCTTCGCTCTTTCTTTTTCTAACCATTTGTCAGACTTGGCCTTGTCTTTGGCAATTTGCTCTTCTGGTGACAATGGTTTATTTTCTTTACGTTTAGCTAAACCTGCTCTCGCACTTGCTGTATTGGCACGAGCTTCGTTAGTCTCATCACCGGCTGCTTTTATTGCGGCATTGCGTTGATTTAATCTTCCAATGGTACTATTTGGATTGACATCTAGTGTTCCTGATTGAAATTTATCTCTTACTGGTTGCAACGGTGATTTAGGATAAGCAGTATCACCGTACTTTACTTTATCATTTACAGGACTTTGACTTTGGAAAGCTGATTTTAATTTGTCTAAGAATGATTGTTGTTCTTCAAAAACACCGTATGCGTGAACAATTGATTCAGACAGATTCATTTTCTTTGCTTCTTTTTCTAAAGAAGCTTTTCTTCTTGCTAGTTCTGCTTTTAATTCTGGATCTTTATGCGTATGCTTGTCCATTTGGATATCTTGCAGAGCCTTACGTTTTGCTGTTAAATCTTCTTTGTCGCGTAGTTTTGATTCATTCATAGAATCTACTTCCTTACTAATAGGAGCCTTTCCTGGAACTTTTTTAGTTACCTGAACATTTTGTTGTTGAGGTGCTTGAGGAGGCTGTTGTTTAACAGGAGCTGTTTGGGCTGTTGGTTTTTCATCTTTAATCCCCAAACCTTCTCTTGTTGCTTGATATAATGTTTTACCGTTTACAACGATATCAGGACCAACTCCTGTATATTGCTGGAATTTTTGCTCGTCACCATCAGTGGCTGCTTTTCGAGCTTTGGTTCCACTAAAGCCAGTCACTCCTTCTGAATCAGGATCACGCTGACCGGCACTTTCAAATTTAATAACAACATGCTCTCTTGCACCAGCTGGATCAGTACTGCGTATTGGTCCACTGTTCCAACTGCTTAGTATTTTTTCAATGCTGCCTTTTTCTTTGCCTAATCTATCACTACCCGCAACAAAAATCATGTTGCGATATCCTTTACTATATAACCAATTTGCCGCATATATTGGGTTTTGTACAAAATCTTGAACAATATGATCTGCGGAGTTTGGATATATTTGTGAAACAAATTGTGCTTTTACATTTGGATCTAAAGGATCGTCTTGTCCAACACTGTTACTCAAAAACACAAATGCTTGATCACCACCAAGTTCTAATGTTTTATTAATAACAAGTCCGTGTCCCATTGTTGGGGGATTCATACGACCAAAACAAAACACAGCCAACGGCATTTTGCTCTTAGCTTCAATTTCCTCATCTGGTACACGATGTTTAGCAAAATTAGCACGACTAAAGCCTAAACGATCAATTAATTTTAGTTTGTCTTTGCCTGAGCCAAATACATACCCTTCGTGTGCATTGACACCGTCAGTTATAGCAATAATTTCACTACCCTGTTGTTGTGTGTCAATTTGTTGTTTGATATGTGTTTTTAATTCTGTAATTGCGGCCCACATAGTCCATATACCTAATAGTCCTGGACCACCGCCTTGTTCTTGATATAACCAACCGTCTTGTTTAGTGCCTAAAAATTTATTTTGTGCAGTGTCATTTAAACGCTCTTTTAGAAATTCTAAAAATCTTGGAACAATATTACCAGATATATCATCCTCTTCAAGCATACGTGTGATAAAAGGCCCCATAGCAGTTATTACTGATTTGCCTTTCATTGCTGTTAGATCTGAAATAAATTTATCAACGGCTGTTCTGTGCTGACTAATGATAGCTTTAGTTTGATTTAATAGAGCTGAATTAATTCCAACTTTTGGTTTGTCTTTCATTTCACCTACAAGAAAAACAATTCCTTCATTTTCTCTTAAACCTTTTAAGCCAATTAATGGTTGATCTGATTGACCAAGACCAGGAATAAAAGTATGTACTGCAATACCACCAATACTACGTGCAATCTGATCGCTTAATGTATTACCACGTCCAGGAGTATCATCAATTTTAACACGGTATTCTACAGTGTTAGGTTTAAAAACAAAGTATCCATCAGAAGTTTTAGGAGTACCAGTCCACATTAGGTCTCCCATCCAATATTGGTCTTTTACATTGGGAATAATTTTATCTAATGTAGGACGTAATGCGCTTTCTGTTTCCCAAAGATTACCACGATTAGCTTCTCTAGATATATCATAATCTTTAATGGACATAAATTCCATAGCACCTTTGACTACTTTGTCATACATGTGCTTGTCCATGAAAACAAGTTTACCTGTACTATCTCTACCAAATACTACTGCTGGAAATCCGTCCCATTTAACGCTAATTGTACTTGGATCTTTTTGTAAGCTGGATAAATCTGCCAAAACTCTGTCAGCACCTGCACTACCTTGTGAAATAATAAGGTCTTCTGGATGGTCAATGCCTTCCATAATAATATTTTTAGCAGGTTTAAACAGTTCAAATAAGTTCATAATATGTATTTATTTGTTTAACTTTGCGGGAAAACTTGACTTAACTTTGCTGGATCATTCTTTAGAGCGTCTCTAATTCCAGAAATGCTAGACATATCTCTTGCAGTGGCTTGTGGGCCTAATAGTATTTTTGCAATATCGTTTTTGTTGATAGCAACTACTTGATTGGTTTCTCTATCTACTAGTCCCCTGTCTGGACTGTACTGTAGACTTCCTTTTTCCTCTCCAGTTTTTGGATCTACAAAAGTGGATCTACTGGCTAGTTTAACTAATGTTGGATAAACGTCTGTGAATAGTTGTCCGCCTTTCATACCTGGGTCTCTGGTGAAATCGTGTGCGTGTAATTCCCATGCGCTCTCAGGACGAACAATCAAATCTACTGAATGACTTTTACCGTCAGCACTATATTCTACAGTAAGTGTTCCTGGATCAGTTGGAAGCCCATTTTGAGTCATGTAAGATGCCAACGCCCATTTACTGGCAGCTAATTCTAATCTTGCTTTTTTATTTGGATCAGCTAATGTGTTAGCCATGGCTTTTGGACCAAGTGGTTTGGGACTTGCTTTATTATATTCTTCTATGTTTGGTGGAAAACTTCTTAAAAGATTTTCTGGATCTATCATAATGTCAATGTCGCCGCTGTCATCTCTACCACCGCCACCATACGGATGTTCAGGATCAAAACTACCAGCACCACCAGCAGTCCAACCAGCCTTTAGTTTAGCTTTTTTCAGTATTGGATCTAAAATAGATTTGGCTTTTAGAAAGGCAACTTTGTCTACTCTAGATATTTCAATACCTTGCTTGGCAAGCCTTTTTCCACTTTCAAATAATAGTTCAGTTATTTTCATTATACACCGTACTTGTTCTTTTTAATTTTTGCCACAGGACTAACAGTATTGGTAGTTTTTAATTCTTGACTCTTCATATCACCGTGTGTCAAATCTCTCCAATTTGCTCCCACTGCCTTATAGGCTTTTTTAAGCATTTCTTGTTCTTGAGATGTATAAGGATGAGTAGTCTTGCTTTTATCAGTCCAACTTTTAGCATCTATTTCAGGATCATTTGTTCCATCTGTACAGGCAAGCGCCATACCTAGACGATATGAAACATAATCGCTATTTCGTCTTTCGGCATCAGTATACAAATTTATACCAGCGGCCGACTGACCCTGTCTATTGGTGATTTTCTTTTCTGATACTTCAGTAATAAATTCTTTTGCTCTCATTAGAATAATCCCTTAACCATTTCAAGACCACTTAAAATCTTTTGTTTGTCTGCCTCAGCACGTGCCTGCGCCTCTGGTGTTGTTGCTTTATCACGCTTTTTGCCTTGTACATCTATCATAGCTTTTTCTTCGTATCGTTGTAAAAATTTATTTAAGAAATCCTGTCCTGATGAAAAATTACTTAAATCATTTTTACCAAACATGCCATTTGCTTGGGCACTGGCAGCAAAGCCTTTAACAGAATTTACTAATGTAACAATTTTAACATCATTTATATTATTGCCAGGAAATTTTGACAACAACGGATCAATTTTAGGATTATTAATACCCATTCTCTTTGCAAGATATTTAAATGTATCTAATACAAACGTTTCTGGTTCAATAGTAACAGTTATTAGTTGTGTTCCTTTTTGCTTACTAAATGGAACACGTTGATCATCAATAACTTTTAATTGTACTCCAGCATGTTGTATACTCATGTCTAATAATTCACCAAATACACTAAACATATTACCAAATAACATGCCTTTAACACCACGCTCTGGAGTTACACGTGCCGCACCCCATTTGGCTAGTTTACCTGGGTGCCACATAAAATCTACTTGGACATATTGATCACGTCCAACTTGTATGATAGGATGTCCTGGTTTACTTTCACTAGTATCTATATAATTAACTTGCCTACTTTTTGCAAATTGATCAGTTAAATCATTCCAGTAACTGGTAAATTGTGCATTTGTTTCGTTTTCTTTGATTGGCGCAATCATTTGAAGATCAATATCGCCGTAAATGTTATCTGGTTTTTCTACTTCGTCTTGTTCATAATATGCAGTACTACCTGTTGGTTTACCACGCTGTATTGGTGGTATACCTTGTGAATTAGTGTAATTATTAAAGTCCTTAACAAATTGATCTACCACACCAAGAGCCACACGTACTACAGCAGGTGTTAACTCTGTACTCTGTGTTTTTGTGGTATCCCACCCGCCTTCAAATAATTCTTTAATACGCATATTGGACCTTATTCAAATACTTCTGGAAACTTCTGACCAAAATTACGCATTATTATTCCTGCCTTTGCATTGGCTTCATTTTCTTGTGGGCTACCAGTATCGCCTACATTATCATCTTCTAACTGTCCTTCTAAATCTTGTTTATAGTGTGTTAGTTCGTGTGCTAATGTTCTAAAAATATCTACTGGGTGTCTATCTTTGGTTGCCAATATAATTGATTGTTTTCCTGGCTGATAACCCCCAAAGGACTTGTGATCAATTGAGTATTGTTTATCGTCAACAAGATTTATTTCAGGCAACGATTCAAGACCTAATTCTTCAGAACAATGTTTTAGAAACATGTTCAATAATTCAGGCTTTATAATACTCTCAATCAGTAGTTCTTGAATTTTCATCTTTCTTTGGACCTTTGGTATTGATAGTTAATAAATTTCCTGCCAGTTCCTTTCGCATTTTAATTGGAAACATTTTGTTAGGATCTTTTTTAAACTCTTTTTCTTTATAGAACTTTAAGCATCCTTGATTGATTGCTTTCATGAAGTCTTCCGCTTCAACATCCTTGCCTTTTTTAATTTTTGACACAAGGGGAAGAATGTGTTCTTTGTATAGTTCATCATCGTCAAGAATAAAGCCCATTAAATCTTTTTGTAGATCGGTCTCAATCTTAGCGTCATCATCATCCGAGTTTGCTTTGCTGAAGAATTCAAGTAATTTCATTATTTTTCTCTACTGATTATATAGCCGCAAATATACTTGACGGCTTTCCATCATGTATTTATTTTAAAACCTACGGGATTGAAATTAGTGATTAACTGCGATTTCGCTTAAAACACCAGCGATTATCACTACTTTTGCACGTATCCACACATAATTTCCACGGAAATTGTGTAGAATGTTGCCATAATTATTACTGTCAAACTCACTATACGTACTGCTAACGTCAAACCAATCATTGTCTGTTGGAGTAGTGGCCAATGTGGCTTGGATAACAACATTTCCCCTAAAGTTGTTTATTACAAGGATGTTGTTCACACCTTCCTGCCACCATGGGGAATATGTGGTTGTGTGAAGCCCTGACCCGTTATAGTATCCACTGCCCTCTATGGCTTCACTGTAGTAGGTCACTGCCCCTTGAGTCTGTGGCGGATATGTGATGGAAGTACTCTTAATTTTGTTACCATTGGAATCAATCTCCCTAGTTGTAGGGTTTCCTAGGGAATCAACCCCAGTACTAAACAAAAATGTTTTACTGATTCTTGGCATAATAGTATATTTAAGTGTTTACTTCGCTTTTTAGTACAAATTCTTCTGACTTATTCAAATGATCGCCCATAATCATTAGAGCCATAGCAGCCATTTTTTGATCTTTGGCATAAAAATAATTTCCATACATCATAGGATAAGTTTCACCTTCGAGTATTCTTTTGGTACTTTTTGGAATGTGTATCCTGCCATCCTCAAAATTTTTAGCCCAATTTAAAAAAGAGTCCATATTTTCTTTTTTGAACTCACCATTTTTAAAATGTACTTTGTACCTGTAACCGGCTAAGGGAAGACGTTCACAAATAATTTTATTTTTATTGGTTAATAGAAAATCTGCTTGCTCAGTGCCAGCAGGTCGATGTATTTCAACAACATATTTTTGTAATTGAACAGATACTTCTTTAATTAATTTTTCACTATTTGTAAAAATAGCTGTACTCCCGCCTTCAGTCCTAATTTGATTAGGAGCTAGAGTTAAGATGTCCTCAAGTTTATATGCTATTTCAATTAAATTATGCCTATTAGAAATTATTGTCTGTGTTGAAGACTTAAGCCAAGTACTAGAACTATTGGACATTGGCTTAACAGTTTGTATGTATTCAATGCCACGCCTGTGGAGAGAACTCAACCCTCCACATTCTATGACAATTTTAAAAAGCCATTTTTTATAAAATAGCTTTTTAGTTGTACACTCTTTAATCTTCAATGATTTCTTCATCTTGAACTGGTAAACTTGGTGCAATTGGTAGTGGATCCATGTATTCAAATACTAGATCATTGTTTACATACGCTACCTGTACAATACCACCGTTAATTAATCGACCAAATAAGATTTCTCTACTTAGAGGACGCTTAATTTTATCATCAATTACTCGTTGCATTGGTCTAGCACCCATCTTAGGATCAAATCCTTTTTCAATTAAGAATTCTTTAGTGCTATCAGTCAATTGTACAAACACATTTTTATCAGAAATTAGAGAATTCATTTCTTTGATAAACTTGTCTACTACTTTAATCATAACACTATGTTCAAGTTTCTTAAACTTAATAATGCCGTCCAATCGATTACGAAACTCTGGAGCAAAGAATTTATTGACAGCTTCGTCAGTTGCACCAAGTTTGTCTTGACTACCAAAGCCAATGTTCTTCTTTTCACCATCAGCGGCACCCAAGTTACTGGTCATAATAAGAATAGCGTTACGTGCATCTGCTTTCTTGCCATTGGATCCAGTTACAAACCCGTTATCCATCAGTTGAAGTAATACGTTGCTTACATCTGGGTGTGCTTTTTCAATTTCATCTAACAATAATACACAATTTGGATTTTCCTGTAGTGTAGTAATTAACTGTCCTGCGTTATCTTCAAAACCAACATATCCTGGAGGAGCACCAATAAACTTAGCAACAGAGTGCTTCTCTTGGAATTCACTCATATCAAAGCGAACAAGTTTAATACTCATTTTTTCAGATAGCACTTTGGCAGTTTCTGTCTTACCACAACCAGTCGGGCCTACAAATAAGAAATTACCAATGGGTTTATTATGTGATTTCAAACCAGCTTGTGCAATATAAATCTTGTCTAGTAATGATTCAACTGCTGTATCTTGTCCAAATACTTCAGACTTAATACTTGTTTCTAAATCATGTAAGACTTTGGTTTCTTTTGCGGCAATTTGTTCTAACGGGAGACCTGTAATCTTTGCTACTTCAAATACAATCTCATCGTGATCAACTATACCACCTTCTTCATCTTTAACTTTAAAACGTGCTGATGCACAATCTATCAAGTCAATGGCCTTATCGGGTAGCTTTTTATCACTCATATATTTGATAGAATATTTGACACTATCAACAATAGCTTGATTGGTGATTTTAACACCATGATGTTTTTCGTAATACTTACGAAGACCTTTTAAAATCTTAATACATGTTTCTTCATTAGGTTCGTCAATAGTTACACGTTGGAATCTGCGCATCAACGCACGATCCTTTTCAAAGTGTTTACGATATTCTTCCCATGTAGTACTTGCAATAACTTTAAATCCGCCTTTGGCTAAAGCAGGTTTTAACATATTTGCCATGTCATTACTTTGACCACTGCTTGCACCTGCACCGTTCATCATATGTGCTTCGTCAATAAACAAAATTGCTTTTTTACGTTTTTGGATAGCAGTAAGTACAGTTTTTAGTCGCTCTTCAAAGTCACCGCGATATTTGGAACCAGCAAGTAATGAACTAATGTCTAACGTGTAAACTGTATGGTCTTGAATAAACTTAGGAACATTGCCTTCAACAATTTTACGTGCCAATCCTTCTGCAAGTGCAGTCTTACCTACACCTGGATCTCCAATTAACATAACATTAGCTTTATGACGTCTTGCAAGTACTAATTGCATCTCTTCAATTTCTTTGTCACGACCAATGACTGGATCAATTTGTTTTTGCTTGACCTTGTTGTTTAGATTGGTACAGAAATTATTAATGATAGCTTCTAGTTTGTTCTCAGGAACATTTTCGTTTTCTTCACTCAATTGATTTAAATTTTCTTTGTTTAAGTAATCAATAAATTTGTCTTTTTCAATGCCAGAACTACGTAGATAGAAGGCAGCATGACTCTTCTTTTCGTGCAATATGCTTAGGAAACAATCTAACGGTTCAATGGTGGTTCTTCCAGCAAATAGTGTTTGTGTAAATGCTCTATTGAGCATTCTTTCTACGCTGTTTGTTTTCTTTGGCCTAGAATTTAAATTTACGTCAACAATACTAATAAGTTCGTTGTTAATATAGTTTTCTAATTTAGAAACTAGATCATCAACTTTGATACCATAGTCAGTTAGAATACGATTAAAAGTTGGATTACGAACCATACTATAGAGAAAATGCTCTAATGTAATGTATTGGTGTTTATGGTTTATGGCTGTAAGTACAGCATTTTCAAAAATTTGTTCTAATTCTTCATTTGGTTCAAGCATAATGTTTTACCTTCTTTGATTTTTTAACAGCCAGAGCCCATTTTAACTGACTAAGTCTATCTTTAAAAACTACTCCGTTTAAATGGTCCATTTCATGTAAGAAACAAACACAGTTATACCCTTCAAGTTTATCTGTTTTCTTTTCTCCATTCTTATCAAAGTACTCAGCAACTATCCACGATGGTCGCTTAACATTAGCGTAGACTCCAGGAAAACTCAAACACCCTTCTTCTAGCATACGTAACTCAGTACTGCAATCAACAATAACTGGGTTGAATACTGCAAAACTATTTTCAGGCATAGAAACATGCCCCATGGTAAACATTCTAGTTTTGATACCTACTTGCGGAGCCGCAAGTCCAATCCCATTGTTGGCAAACATGCAAGCCAGCATGTCTATTTCTAATTCTTTAGGATCCATTATTGGATTTTCAAAGTCAAAATCTGGCATGACTTCATCTAATATTGGATTTGGATATTTTATTATTGTTAATGCCATATTAATATTTAAATTTTATTTTTTATTTGCTCAACTAAATCAAGAACTTCTGCTGACAAGTGTGTAGGAATTTGTATATTAACTCTTACATAAAGTTTTCCTACATTGCCTTTATTATCTTTCATACCTTCATTTTTTAATCCAAGGGTAGTTCCAGCTTGTATTCCAGGTGGAATAGTAACTTCAAGTCTTCTACCATCTAAAGTGACAAATGCTACACTTGTACCTGTAATTGCTGAAAAACAATCTACCATTACATCTCTTAATAAATTCATTCCTTCTCTAACAAATGCAGGATGTGGCATGACATTGATATTTACTAAAAGATCACCAGGCGGGAGCCCAGCATTTGATCTATCACCCATGCCCTCATATCTAATAGTTACCCCATTGTCTACACCTTTAGGGATTTCTATTTTGATAGACCTTACGTTATTACCAGGATAAGTTAATTCTAACTCTTTAGTAACTCCTGTATAAACTTCTTCTAAACTAACATTTAGATTAATATTAAGAGATTTATTTTTTCTAGGAGGTTGGTTGCCCCATTGCGGACCACCAAAGTTAAATCCAAATCCTCTTAAAATATCATCCATGTGCGGATGACCACCAAAATGGAATTCAAAAGGACTACCGCTACTATGGAAATGCTGTCCCTGTCGTTGGTTTGGATTGAGTGGATCAATTCCTTGATCTACCATCATACGTTTGTCGTTGTCGCTCAATATGTCGTGAGCTTCGTTTATTTCTTTAAATTTACCTTGGTCGCCCCCGCGGTCAGGGTGATGTTTCATAGCCATTTTTCTAAAGGCTTTTTTTATATCATCCTGTGTTGCTGTTTTTGGTACGCCCAATATTCCATAATAATCTTTCATAGCACTATTATATAACAAAGAAAGGCAACTGTCAAGCTGCCTTTTGAAAGTTAAAGAACATTGTTATGCTAATTGAGCAACTACATAGATAGCAGAAACTAACATAGTTTTCATTTCAATAGAACTTGATTGCTCGGTAACTTCATCTAACCGTGTCAAGTCTCTCATTAATTCTTGATACTCATCTGCGCTAATTTCTTGTCTATTAACTTGCTCAGTTAACTGTAAAGCAATTCTTGCTCTCTCACCAATTGGACCATTGTCTTGTGATAACGTAATCAAATCATTAATCATTTAAAATCTCCCTAATATTGCCGTTGCGGCTTTTTCAGCTTGAACTTTCATGACTTTCTTTTTGATTTCACAATATGCATCTGAACCTTGTTTTTCAGCAGTACTGCGTTTGTAAAATTCATCTACAGTTTCTTGCATTGGTTTAATCAATTTGAGAACATCATTTTGACGCCATCCTTTACTTACAGAATATAATTCAAACCAATCTAAATTATCTTTGATTTTTTTAGCTTGTGGAGCATGAACTTGTTTGCAATCTAGTTGCTCCACACTTTGTCTTACATCAATAATCTTAGCAGATTGATTTGGATCTGAAAAGCTAGGAATCATTTCCTTAACACTAGCACAGCCTGTTAAACTAACAATACTGATTGCAATAAGGAATTTTTTCATTTCTTAGCGGCGTCCTTTTTAGCTGGTTCAGCTTTTTTAGCTGGTTCAGCTTTTTTAACATCTTCAGGTTTTGTGCCTTCATGCTTTTTATGGATTTTTACGTTTTTACAAACTTCTTTTTCTTTTCCAGTTTTAGCATCTTTTTGCATTACACAAACTTTTTTAGTCTTAGGTGCTTCATCTGCGGCCTGCAATGGCATGGAAACTGCTAATGCTAGACCTGCTACAAATAATAAATGTTTCATAATACTCTCCTTTTAGAGTTCTGGTTGATCAGGCTGCACTGGCATTGGTTTTCCAGTACTGCTAGTCATTACTGATGTTGGGGCACTATACGTTGGAGCACTTGCTGGTTTAGGTGCGCTTCCAAAGCTGCCTCCGCCAAAGCTACTTGGGGTGCTTGGTGCTCCGAAACTTGGTGCAGCTGGTGCGCTGAAACTGCTTGGTGCTGCCGGAGGTACGCTAAAGCCTGCTGTTGGTGCTGGTGTTGTTGCTCCGCCATTATTTGCTCCTGCTAATTTTTCTTGTGTACGACCTAATGCGGCAATACCTAGTACAGCACCCATTGCGATGTGGAATAGTCCAGCACCTTGTAATGTCAATGGTTGCCACTGTGTGATCTGACCTACGTGCATCACTGCTTGTAATGCTGACCACATTACTGGGAATAGTACAAAATCAAATGCACATACGCCCATGTATAGCCATCCCATCATTGGACGCCATTTACTATTCATCCAATCTTCTTTTTTCTTTTCGCTATCACTCATTTTTTCATACTCTTCTGCTGTTGGCATAATCCGCTCCTAACTTAATTATTTAGAACCAAAGGAATAAGCCATTTAGGCTTAAAACTAGTCCAATACCTGCTACTCCAAAACTTGCCCAAAACATGCCCATGCTAACTGCAAGAATACTTGCGGATAAAACTACAATGGCTAATTGATAGGCTGTACTTGCATATCCAATCCATGGACTAGATTTTTTTGCTACTTCGCGGTCGTGTTCCATCTTACGTGCATTGATAGCAATTTCTTTCTTATCAGAATCCATACGCTCTGCTTCTGATTTGAACTCTGACTTTAGTTTAGGATCGCTAGTTGTTTTACTAGCGATTTCATAACTAACTAAACGATTGTTCTTTGCTTGATACTGTGCCCAAGCATTGTTGGCACCTAGTGTATTGTTAAGAACTGTTGAACTTAACTTGCCGCCATACCAACTGTTGACTGCTAAAAATAATGCAAATACGGAAATGACCATACCTGCTTTGTCTTTAATTTTTGCTTCACGCTCTGAACGTGATCCTACTGGAGGCTTTGGTGCATCCGGATCTTTTGGTTCTTTATTAATCATCTTTAAAATGGTATCATGTAATGCCATCTGTCGCTCCTTTATATGCTACTATTTAATTGAATCGTAAATTTTCTTGTTTTCCTGATACCACTCGTTCCAAGCATCAACTTTAGATTTGCATTGATGATACTTGCTATAATTTTTCACTACAACTTCTAAAGTTTTGCTTAGTTGGGTAGTTCCTTCTGGAGTTTTTTCTAGATCAGGACATGCTTCTGCAAGTTCTGGCGGAACGGTAGGAAATTTTAATGTTACTGGAACTGTAGTAGAACAGCCGGTCAAAAATACAAGCGAAACAAGCAAATATTTCATTTTGTTTCTCCTGAGGTGGTTTCTGATTTAGTTGGATCACTGGCTGCTTTGTTAAGAATATCAATAGCAACAGGATCAACCTCGCACTTCGCATCAATTACTTTTTCTACTTCTTTGATTCGATCAATGTACTCAATTTCTTTTTGTTTAATAACTTTGGTTTTATATACAATTTTTTCTTGTATAACGGTATTAACTTGAGCACTTTTTTCTTCTGCTATTCTAATTTTTTCTTCAAGTTGCTTTACCTTATCTCTCCAGCTCATCTCTACTCCGTAGCCACCAAATAGATATGTACCAGCTAATAATACTATAATGCCGATTAATTCCGCTGGGAGTTTATATTGTCCCATCAATGGAATCCATTTAACTAATTTGCTGGCTACGTATAATCCAGCACCAATGATCATCAAAATGTAAGTAATCCAAACAAAAATACTATCTGGAATTAAACTTAACATCCATTGAAATTGCCACATCTTAGTGTGCTCCAAAAACGTGTAGTGCGTGATTGTAATGCTTGATACGGTCATCTAATCCAATGTAACCGCCGTTGATCTTTTTGGTCATTAATTTAATGTCGCCTGCATCTGCTTGAACATTTAAATTATTGGTTTCCCAAAACCAGCAAGCACTTTGTACTGCCCCTTCAAATGTCTGCAAATATTCTGCAGCCTCTTCAACTGGTATTTCTAAACTGGCAGCAAACCAAGTATAGTTGTCTTTACCTGTTAATTGAATTAACCCACGTCCGCAGTAACGATATCCGTCACCGCTAGCCTCGTCGCCGTTACCCATACGATTGCAATAAACACGATTAGCAATGGCTTCTTGTTTGTTTGGCAAACTAGCGTAACGATTAGCTATTGCATCATCTGGAAAATACTTAGGAAAAATTTTACGCAATGTTGCGGCTTTGTAATTTAAATTTTCTTTCAAAGCTCGAAATCCGCCGCTCTCATGAGCGCATTGTGCTAGAAATGCTGCCACACGTTGTGGAGTATTAATTTCATATTCTGGTAAAATTTCGTCTAAAGCATGAAACCAGTGATCCAAATAAGGATTACCAGGAATAATTTGTGCTAGTTGTTCTTTTCTAAAATCAAATGTAAAACTCATTTTTCGCCCTCATAGTGGTTTGACTAGTATTGACTGATTGTTTCTTCTAATCATAAAATTTTCACCTAATTTAATTACTTCGTAATTTTTAAAAATTTTACTTAAGAAAACAGTCTGAGCATTAGATTGCTCGTCTAGTTTAATATCAGCATTGCTCTCATTCATAACTGTTTTGTAATCACCAATGTTACGAACTTCAAATTTTAGCCCGTCAACGAACGGTCTATATATTGTCATAATGTTATTTTCAAAAACAACATCATCATACAATACGTCACTTAAAAAATTTTTCACTTCTTCGTTTTTAGACTCTTGAAGAAACATCAAGTATGCTTCAGGACTTGATGGAATAGTTTCAGCAATTAACGCCATGCTATATGGTTTGCCTTGCCATTCTTTATGATATCTAAAACGCCAATTATCAATGCCTGTTAATTTAGTTACTCCAGTGATAATTTCCTCAATTCTTTCTGCAAGTTTTCGGTCACGTTCAATTTCAACAAATACACTGTATTTGCCGTCTGCTTCTTCTCCGCTACTTATATCTGCATCTAATACAAAACCGTAGCCTCTTTCAATAAATTCCATTAAATCTAAAGCAGGTAATCGATCCTTAACTTTGAAGCTTATTACAGAAACATCTTTGTCTTCACCCATTTTACTTTTATAGGTGTCAACTAAAAATGTATCATTAACAAAATGTTCTAGATCTTTGGCCTTTAAGCCTTCATTAAGTTGTTCAGGCATTTGGCTGTATCTCCGCATTTTGTTCTACATTTGCATCAGGCATTGCTTCTCCAACGGAGGATGATTGCATTCTCATATCATCTGCCATTTTATCATTTTCTTTTTTAACGTAGCCTTGATAAATGTCTTGCATTAACTTTTTAGGCATTAAAATTGTTACTATCCAAACAGCGTGTTCGTCAATTTTTCCCTTTTTGCTACCTGGACGATAGTCATCAGGGCTTAACACCTTGCGTGGTTTCAATAGCTTGTCTTTTCTATAAAGTACTTTACAGTCGTAATCTAACAGACGCTTACCGCCGTCTGGATTAGGCATTTTATCATGTGGCCACATAAAAGAGCATTCAACTGTATATCTATTGACAATTGGGCCTTCAACAAGTTCGCCATCTTCCCAGTTCTCAAAAACATACAAATCAAGCTCGTCCAGCACTCTCTCGAAATCTTTCAAGATGCTGATACTGCTGTTTGCCCCATAAACCTCTTTAGTATTCTTAATTACGTCAATGATATCTAGCATTTTTTAGTCCTCGATAATATTTAGCAAAAAATTTGGGTATATGAGCTAGGTTTTTTTCAACCCCCTTAAATATAATTGCAGGTCGCGATTTACAAGGAGGTGTTCATTGTCAAGAGCGAAACAGCGTGAACGTAATAGTTCACAAAACAGCAATCTCATTGAGATTAAAAAATTTCAGCACAAAAAACGTCAGGTTCATATAGTTCCTCGCAACTTATCGCAGGAAACTTACCTAGAACTGCTCAAAAATCCACGAAAATATATAGTATTTGCTATCGGTCCTGCGGGAACGGGCAAAACTCTATTGGGTGTGCAAATGGCTATTAAATCATTGCAAGAAGGAACTGTCGAAAAGATAGTTATAACACGCCCAGCAGTTAGTGTTGACGAAGAGCATGGATTCTTACCTGGAACGTTAAATGAAAAAATGGCACCATGGACTAGGCCCATTTTTGATGTCTTTGAAGAACATTATACTCCGCAAGAAATTGCAGGAATGATGGAAGACGGAATCTTGGAGATCAGCCCATTGGCCTATATGAGAGGGAGGACTTTTAAAAACAGTTTTATTATTGCTGACGAAATGCAAAACGCAACGCCAAGTCAAATGAAGATGTTACTCACTAGACTTGGGGAAAATAGCAAAATGGCGGTCACTGGCGACCTGCAACAAGCCGACCGTCCTACAGCTAACGGCCTAGTTGACTTTATTGAAAAATACAAATCTACTAACACCCATAGAGCCGTAGATTTAGTTGAATTTAATGTTAAGGATATCGAAAGGCATGATGCTGTAAAAGAAATACTAGCACTTTACGGAGACACGTTATAAGAAAAGGGGCATTGCCCCTTTTCTATTCTTTAACGTTGCCTTCTTCGTCTACTTCTAACCAAGTGTGGTCGCCCATATATTTTACACGAGTTTGATAGACATAATCTTCAGGAGCACCTGTACTCCAATCTTTTGGTCCGTTATGAGTCAATAACGTTTTCTCTTTTCTAGTATCCCATACCAACCAATAGCATTGTCCCATTACCACTTGAAATTGATACTCGGCGGCATGTACTGCATCAGTAACATCTAATCTTCTTTTAATAGACTCTGCTTGTTTTTGTAAAACTGTAACTAGTTCCATAATTCTGTTATACTCTTGCTGAGCATACATCCTAGCATGATTTATCATTATATCTTTTTGTTTAGATACAGGTATTAAATCAAAATTAGGAGCTCCAACTTCTGTAGGATAAGGAGTTACATTGCGATTAAAAAAGGGGACAAGTGTATCCCCTATTTTTGAATCATAACTATCTTTTCCTTTGGCCGAATTACTCATTATGGTTCTAATAAATCTATTTTGTTTGGAGTCCCATTCCATTGATCTGCATCAGGCAATGGGTCTTTTTTCCTAGTTATGACGGGCCATTGATTACTTAATTTTTTATTCAAATCACGCCAAAATGGAACGTCTACAGTTGCATCATTGTCTGCAACTATCGCATCAGCGGGGCATTCGGGAACACATACTCCGCAGTCAATACATTCGTCTGGATTAATAGCTAGGAAATTTGGTCCTTCATGGAAGCAATCAACTGGACAAACTGCAACGCAGTCTGTAAATTTGCATTTAATACAATTTTCTGTAACTAAAAATGTCATGATAGTCTAGCCAATTTAATTAAAGTTGCGCTTAGATTAATTTCTGGATCTGCAATTAAAGTATGATCAACTAAGCCTTGTTTAATGATTAATACTGCTTGATCTTGTACTTCATCTTCTTTACTAAAAACATCTAAATTGTCATACATCCAACGATAAACACTGCCTAATTCTTCTGGACGAGCATTTGAACAAATTAGTTTACGTGCGTCTTGTATCTTACCAGCTTTGAACAATTCTACCATTTTAATTTTCCAATCCTGCATCCCTGCATCACTGGAATTTGGTGCTACTAGTGAATTGTCTCTACAATTTTGTTGTACTAGATTAATACATTTACGTAAGTCTGGATATGTTACTTTAACGTATGTGTCCAAAGTGTCTAAATCAAATTCAATATTTTCTTCAACAAGTATTGTTGCCACACGAGCAGTAAATTCTGTTTGATCAATTTTTTCAAAGTGAAATTGTTGGCAACGACTGTGTATTGCGGGTATAATTTGATTAGGATGATTACAGGTCAAAATAAATCGACTGGTACTTGCATATTCTTCCATAACACCACGCATAGCAGCCTGCGCTTCTGGAGTCAGCATATCTGCTTCATCTAGCAGAACTACTTTAAAAGGACCAAATGGCATCATGCTAATAAAATTAGTAATTCTATCTCTGACTTCTCCAATGCCTCGCTCACGTGATGCATTGATCTCTAATACATCATAATCTGGAATTTCTAACTCATTAAGAAGAAGTTTTGCCAAAGTAGTTTTTCCAATGCCTGGACTACCACTTAAAAGTAAGTGTGGAATACTTCCTTGTTTGATCCAAGACTGTACCTGCATACGCTGGTTGTCGTCTCTAAAAACATAACCGTCAACTGTTTTTGGACGATATTTTTCTACCCATAATTGTTTCATTTATTAGCCTCTATAACTCGTTGTCTTAATTCGCTTGTTGAAAAACTGTGTTTACGTTGATTAAAATAAAATTCCATAGGAATGTCATGACCTGTGAATTCTTTGCCTGCGTACTCTTCGCCTAATATTCTAACATTAATAGGAAATGAAAGTAAAATATCTCTAAGTTCTTTTTCAGTACTGTAAGGGACTATTTGATCTACGAATTTACAAGCTCTTAGCTGTGCCCAGCGTTCAAAAAGTCCTTGTACAGGTTTATTTTTGATTCTTGGACGATCAATTGTGGGGTCACTTTGTAATCCTACGATCAAAAACTCGCATTGCTTTTTAGCTTCTTCAAGCATCATTACATGCCCTGCATGAAACAAGTCAAACGTACTACAAGTAAAACCTATTCTCATACCATTTCTTCATAGACGCCAAGTAATTCAGCAACAATAAACAAAACACCTGCTATAGCAAATTCACCAAAAAATAAAGTAGCACCCGCTAAAATTCTAAATCCACTTTTAATAAAACTAATATGTTTATGTTTTACTGGATCTGGATAATTGCTTTCATTTTCTGATAATGATGATTTTTCTATTTCCTCAACTTTCTTTTTTGTACTGTCAAGTTTAGGTATGAAACTTTCATCAACAATTTTGTCGTAAGGTGTTGTTACTTTTTGATCTGTTTTAGTTTTTCTTGTACGTTTTGATTTTTTACCTTCAATCGCATCAAGTTTATCTTTTAAATCTTCTGCTAGTTCTATTTCTTTTTGTAGGCTGTTATTATTCATAAAGACTCTCCTGTTTTCTCCTTATTATACAGAAAATAAAAGGGCCTGTCAAGACCCTATGATTTTATTGCTTACTGATAAACGGTCGTAAATCCGGCGGAGTCCAACCTACTGGTTTGAGTACCTTACCATCTTCACGCTTACGCACCTTGCCAGTTTCTTTGTCAATCTTGGCAAAGTTAGTTCGCATAACTTCTTTCCAGCCACCTTCTCCCTCAAAACCAGCTGAATGAATAGCACCAATTGTTACGACGATAAAATCTAACAATGCGTCTAAGGTTTCAACATTGTCATTATTATCAATGGCAAGCTTCAATTCCTTCCATTCTTCTTCCATTAAATCAAGATATAATTTAAATTGATCTTGATTAAAGCCTTCAACTGATTGGTCACAGGCACGCATAAATTTTTCTTGATCTTTAAAAGGATTTGTCATGATTACCCTGGAATATTAAAATTCATTGCACCAATTTTTACACGTTCATCTTCTACATCTGGTTTATCGTCACTGACCAGTAAAATACCTTCTTGGTCAATCATATGTATAGTAATTTCAGTGCCATCATCTTGTTCATACTTCATGCCACGTGTCCATCGTCCATGTTGCATCAATAACCATTGACCTACTTTGATTTCAGTTTGTTCATCACCAACAAATAACACACGGCACCAACGTGGGTGAAGTCCGCTACTTTTTCCATCATCACTTGGCAAAACAATGCCGCTTTTAGTCTTGCCCTCACCAAAGTTCATGTCAGTAACCATAACTTTGTCGTGTAAAGGACGTAATTTGCCTTTGATTGCAGACATTTATTTCTCCTGTGGCTTTTTCTTTTTGGACAAAATTTCTTGTGCCTGTTCTGGAGTAATTTCAGGTTCAGGTCCAAAGTCCTCGTTAAATTCAGTTTCCTGTATTTGTTTTATTTCTGTTTGATTTTTTTGCTCTGAAATTTCATCTCTTGATCTTACTATTTCTCCATTGGGACGTATTTCATCGCCTCGAGCGTTTACACGCATATTCCCCACAGCAGGAACTAGTTCATTAGATAGTCTTAAACTATCAAAATCTATTTCTCTTCCCTGCATTGTTTTATAAATCTTTCTTTCAGCCATGGTCTTCTCCTTGTCTTATACTTATTTTAGAAACTCTCTGACATCTAAATTATATTTTATACTATCAATTTTGTGTAAACCTATTAGATATAGACAGTAACTGGCAACACTACTACCCCTGCCAACACCCCAAACTAATTGATTTTTTCTAAATGTATCAACCAAATACTTTGCAATTATCAATATTTGTCGTAGATTGAATTGCTGATACAATTCTAATTCATCTTTTACTCTAAAAAACTCTTTTTCAGTTTGGCATTGTTCAAACAACCATGTTTCAATATCAAAGTTATTTGATTCATCTGGTATGAACCATTGCTGTTGATTATTTTTATCAAACTCTTCAATGCTAATGTCTATTTCTTTATTCTTTTTAATTTGAAGATTGATTCCGCAGACACTAGAAGAATTATTGAATTTTTCAACAACATTGTTGCTGTCAAAATCAATTATAGATATATCTAAATTTGGATTTTGAAAAAGGGCTTCGATTACTTCTTTTTCAGATCTGATAATTTGACCATACTGATTTACACGCATACATGTATTTTATTACATTTTACGTTTGATGTCAACCAATATTGATTAGATCGTCTAGGTCTTTGCCTAGATCTTTGTTCATTGCTTCTATTTTTCTTTGCTCTCTAGATTCTTTTTCAATTTTATAATCTTCTAGGAGCATTAATAGTTGAGTGCTTGCTGAAGGACTTACCTGTAAAACGGTAGTGTATTTTTTAGTAAGATCTCTGATTTTTTCTTCTAAATCGCTATCAGAGATCTTTGATAAATCTATCTGAAGTGGGTGCATTATCAAGCCTGTTGCTGATATACGCCTTCTAAATCTACAAAGGTGTTGATACCACCATCTGGGCTAGAAATTTTAAAGACATATCGTTGCAGTTTACTATTTGCTTCTCTGATGCAATCTACATAATTGGTGTTACCAAATCCTTGTCCTAAATGTAGAAATTGTGTAGGGCTACCTAAACTATTATTGATAACGCCTTTTTGGAATTGTACTCTTTTAGTACCAGCCGCTGAAATAATTTCTAGTCTAAATTCTGCGTAGCAGTCCACAGGCCAATTATCAATTTGAAAAGTATTTGTTGTATTGTTGACTGAATATTTTTTATATTGAAAATCGCTAAAAGTAATTACATTAACTGTACCAGCAGAATTTACGTCTGGACTGCTTCTTACTCCGTAATTTTTTAATATTAAATTACTTAGGGTATTATTACCCATATCGTTGTTGGTTGTTTTGTCAACAGAATTTGTGTTAAGATATGTGATCTCAGTTTGAGCTGTGCTCAAGGCTGTTTTAATCCTAGCAAAATTATCTCTAAAGCCTTGACTGTCATTATCCTGTCCAGCTGTAGGAAAATTTTCATTAATTGTGCTAAAAACGATTGCGCTTACGGCTGTCATATGATTTCCCTGTTAATAAACTTAATATATTTATCCCCAGTGCTACCCTGTGGATTTTGAATTATAATTCTATCTATTGTAAAATTCAACTTCTTAAAGTCAAAGTTGCTCTTCTTTATCAATTCTAATACTTTGGCGCCTTCTCCAGGCTTCAAATAGCAAATTGGCACGGCCTTTACGAACCCTATGATATTACCAGTTCCGTCTTGACTGGTATTCATCCACAGAGGTCTATAATTATCGTCCTTTTTCAATGCTTCTGTAACAGACAAGAAGTCGTCAATTACAGCAACTCTTTCGTTGATCAATCCCCAATCTTCAAAAAGAGTAGGGGGATCTATATTACCAACTAATCCCCAACCTAATGGCTCGTCGCCAACATACGGGCCATCATACGTTGGCTCTACTAATACACTTTCTGTTTTTTGTGAACTTACGTTTTCAATTCCCTTTTGCATCAGTGTAATACTACTTGGATATACAGTATCTAATCCAGTGTCGTCAACTGTGTTTTCATTAGTATCCATTCTAAGTTTAGTATAATCAGCAGTTAATAGGTCATATTCAAAACCTAACTTAATTGATTCAGCAACACTGACGTTATTAATTTCGTAAGGATCATTTATTTCAATATAAATTACTTCATATTCAATATTTGTTCCTTTTTTAGCAATAGCAGATTTTACTTCGCCAAAATAAAGTGGTCTGTCGTAATAATTTCTTTGCACAGCACTGGCATATCGTTCAGCACTGGTACTTTCAATTCCACCTAATAATAACATTTTTGGAACACGTTGCACACTAAAATTACTGTCTTCTAATCTATAAATGCTGTTCTGTGGAAAAATTACTGGGTCTGTTATAAAATTAAAGTATAAATCTCTTCCTTCTTTACTTAAGAATGGTTGTAGATAGATATTAGTTAGTGTTATATTAGTAGTGGATTGATATTCAATGTTAAAATCTTTGTCAACAAATCCAACATTTTGTGTGTCATTAGCTCTAACTCTAAATCTAAACAATTTGTCTATAGTAGTATTATCAGTACCATCTGGTCCTGCGATTGCAAACCTAGATGTTTCAGATGATATATTAGCATCTATGCTTGTAACAACTCTCTTAGGAAAGAAATAAGGTTGCCAATTAGTAATTTCATTTAACCAATTTCCTGAACTTCTATATTGATTCACACAGATATAAAGATTATTGTCAAAGGTGACAACATCATTTATTAGATATAGTCTATTTTCCGTGTAAAAGCTCTTATAAACTGATCCAGTATTTGGACTTATCTTTCCAATAATGTCTCCATCAAGACCAACAGTAAGTTCTGTTGGTAAACTATCCAAGCTCTTTAATGTACATGTTATCTCTGAATCATTACCGTCAAAGATTGAAGTGTATTTGAACCATACGTCGTATTGAAGATTAGTAACTGGTGTTTCTGCATCATATTTTGTATAAAATATGTTTGGATCAAATGCAGTCTTTACTCCGTTAGGTAATCTTTCTAAGTATTTCCAAATTCCATTACTCTTCCTCATTACCTTAAAGGTTCCGTTTGATTTAACAACAATTAAATTATAATTTGAACCAAATGAATTTAATGGAACACTATTCACTACATTTACCACTACCGGTGTCCATATACCAGCTAACCCTACATATCTAAAATCTAATAAACCAAAATTTGTTTCGCTAAGATCTACCCAGTAATCACCATTGTTTGGTGTTGAAGGTTTGACTGTTGGATAATTTTGTAATTCCCATTGAAAGGTATTAGGATTGTATCTTTTAATCTCTACTTCTACTTTGGTCCATTTAATAAAAACTGCAAGAGCGGACGAACCATTAGGAACTAAATTATATACACCAGAATTAGGAGATCTTTCAACTTTATTAAACAGTTCTTTTTCATAATAAGAACTTGCTTGATAATCATCATATACTGTTGGAAGATATTGTCTTTCCCAAGTTAAACTGGTACTATTAAATCTTTTCACTGCAACTATCAAGCCATTCTTTTTAACATTTGTATAAACAATTCTAATTGACGCAACATCACTATATGGTGGAGTAAAGATATAATACCCTGAAGATTTTTCTTGAGCCGCAACTTCAACAGCGCCAGTACTGTGCCTTAAACCAAAATTATAATAGGTGTTGTCACTATTTCTAAAACTTATTGTAAAGTTACTAATGGAAACATTTATTTTATAAGTTTGTCCCTTTTCAAGAGTTAGAAATGGATTTAATCCATATCCTTCTACATAAATTTTTCCATTTTGTTCACTAAAATCAAGTTCTATATAATTTGTTTTGCTAGTTTTCCCATAACCAGGAACTAAAGAATAAAGTATAGAGCTGGAAGGAATAGTTGAAGTTGCTTCAACTTCAAATAATGATTGTTCGTTTGGACTAATACTTCCCAATAATGAAGGACTGGAAAATGTTATTTCGCCTTCAATATTTCCTTTAACAGTTAATTCAAACTGTTTAAAAACACTAGCAACTTCAACATCGTCTATCACTCGAACAGCTTTGACTGTGAAATTATATGTCCTTGTAATACTAGGTTGATAAGGAATGAATCCACTTATTTCTCCACCATCAAAATCTAAATTTAGATAATTTGATTGGAAACGTGCAAAACCTGTGCCAGTAAATGGTGTATACAGTAACGCATCTATTGGATTTATTAAAAGTCTATCAGAAAATAATTGATATTTGAAAGGATCAACTACTTTGACATAAAAAATTCCGTTGTTTAACTGAGTAGTTCCAGAAATACCAGACAACTTAATTCTATCACCATTATTAAAAACTCTAGATTGTGTGAGTGTTATTGATGCAGGTCTAGTTAAATCAATAGACACTATTTGATACTCAACTGCATTTTTTATTTCGTCAGCTGGTCCAAGCTGAGATTCTGTTCCATCAAAGTTTACATCCATTAAACTAAAATATATTTTTCCAACACTTGGGGTTGGATCAAATACTTCTAAATCGTATATAAAATTATTGTCACCCTTTATAGTAGGAAGAACATTTGGACTTATCCAAATTGGGGATTGTACATACGTTTTACTAGTGTCAAAATCTTCAGTATCAGAACTAATAAATGTAGTGTCAACACGTAGAGAATCTTCACTCTTGACTAATATGGTATAATTTTTGGTATCAGTTTCTTCACCGTTGCTTACAGTAACAGCAAATTTATAAACTCTAGAAATAATTTTTGCGCCTGCTGTAGGCAGACCAAAACTTATTAGAGGTGGGGAAGAGTAACCACTACCTGTATTAATAATTTCCAACGTTGCAACAGAACCATTACTAACTCTTGCGGCTAATTGAGCACCAGATCCACTTCGTAAGTTACAAGTTGCTTCAGCACCATTACCAGTGTTTTGATTCCTAAAAGTTATGGTTGGAGCACTGGTATATCCAGTTCCAGGATTGGTGATAACAATTCCTGCTACACGTTTTCCTAATGTTTGATATACTATTGGATTTGCAACTCCTCCATTTATTACTGATGTTGGAACTTCTTCAAAAGAATCTCCACCATCTAAAATTGACGTTGTTGGTGAAGTACTTTGACCCCCATCAATAATAGAATTGAACAATGGAACTGGAGCTATGTCGTCTTCCATTACAGCGTAACCTGTGGCAGTGACTCCACCAGGAACTGGACTTAGACTAAACAAAACTTCAGGTGCAGTGGTATATCCAGTTCCTTTGTTTACGATAGTGATTTGATTAATTGACCCGCCAATAATAACTTCAGGATCTAAAATATATCCATTACCACCATAGGTTAGTAAAGTGTTATTAATTTTTCCTTGACTAACAGTAACAGAAGCTAATGCTGGTTCAATGGTAGATGAATAATCGTAAGGATTCATATCATAGTAATCTCTATCATATGTTCCTTGAACAATATTGGAATCTAAATTTAAATCATCGTCAATTGTTCCATAAAGCAAACCAGTTTTACTTAATTTTAATCCTGGTGGTAGTTGACCTGATCCTTCCTCAATATAAAATTTTAAACTTTGTCCTTGAGGAATTGATGGTGAAGTTGCATTAAACTGGTAACTTATAGTACTTTTGTTTAATATATAATTTTCGTTAGCATTTACTAAATTTAAAGTTCCTTCTGGATCTAATAGAACAGGCGCAGTAGAACTTACAATTATTAATTTAAAAGTCCTGTCTTGAATTAGTTTTGAGTTATTTGGGCCAGTAAAATTAGAGGCTCTTAGAACAAAATCATATTCTTTATCTATACCTAAATCTAAAGGAATACCAGAAATAAACCAAGTTAGCTCGTCATTAACTGTTCGATTAGTCAATTTTAAACCAGGTGGCAAAGACTTAGAAATTAATTCAACTGAAACAGCGTTGTCTACACTTAGAGACAATTCTATTGATGCACCTGCGTTTAAGGATGAAATTAATCCTGATTGAGTATTCCAATTTGGTCTTAACATATATTACGCCACGTTAGCGGTTCTCCACCAAAATCCGTCCAAGAAAATAAATGTACTTGAACCGTTGGGATCAGAAGCCGCAATATTCACTGTTCTAGATGCGCCGTTTATTTTACCTCTTAACACAAGATGTCTAGGTCTTGTATCTAACGCATTTCCATAATTGCCCCTATCAAGCATTATAATTGTCTTATACTGTCCCTGAGTTCCGTCGTTCATAAAACCATAGGCTAAGGCAGCATTATCATCTACCCAATTTAGTGTTCTAACAAATGTTACAGGCGTTGTTACTGGAATTTCAACCTCTAACGAATTTGCGGCAATTTCTACAATATTTGATCCAGTGACAAATAATCTACTATTAGTAGTTAATTTAAAATCTCCACCAGTAATTACTATGGAACCGCCACTACTTCCAGGCACAAGGTTGATATTGTTACCAGTTACAGTTTGTTGTATCTCATTATTTGTAATATTGATATTACCAGCTTTGGCAACGTTGGCAGTTAATGTTCCAGAAACGGGTAAATTACCACTAACAGAAACACCAGATATTGTTGTTTTTAGACTAATCTGTACACCATTTACTGTTGTAGATGTGTTAATGTTTGTACTTCCAGAAATGGTTACAGTTGATCCTTTAACAACGGTTAAACTACCACCGGAGTCGCCTGCAATTGGAAAACTCTGTAAACTTGCTGTATAAACTGAACTCGTTTGATCATCAACATATTTCTTAGATGTAGCATCGCTATTATCAAGTGGCACAGACAATGGCAAATTAGTAATCCTCTTACCACTAACATCAATTGTTGACGCAGGACTTAGAATAATTTTTGTTGAAGAAGCAATGGTTTGATCACCAGTTCCTGTTAAATTAATAAATCCAGCCGAAACAATTCCAGTAGTGGTTATATCGTTGGTTGAAGAAATAACACTTGCTGTTTCTAATCTATTACTGATAGTAATAGCAGTGTCAGCGGTATTCTTTTCTATAGTGGTCACTTTTAAAGATGTTACTTCAATGCCACCTGTAGAAGTTCTTTTAACCAATGAGTCAACAGTGCTGGTTGTTGATTCATTAATGTTTAAAACTCCAGCGGTATAACTTAAAGAAGTTCCAGGTGTTACTGAGATTGCACCTCTTGCTCTGTCATCAGTATAATATAAATTATTAACTTCACTAATGTCAGCAGTGGTCAGTGTTACGTTTTGTGTTCCGTTAAAGTTTTTACCGTTGATTGATCTTGTTGTTTGTAACGCAGTGGCAGTACTAGCGTTGCCAGTTACATTACCAGTAACATTTCCGTTTAAGGTTGCTGTGATGGTATTAGTAAATTCTAATCCAGACAAGTTACTCTTAACAACAACTATTTTTCCTGCATCACCAACTGCATAACTAATAGGAGTATCAGTTAAATTTAAGAAAGTTGTGGCGCCACCACCTCCACCACCCCCACCACTTGGTGTAGTCCATTCAAGTAAATTATTTGGATTAATACCATCAGGAGTTCTAACTGCTAAAACTTGACCTGGGGTGCCTATGGTTTTTGGAAAACTATATCCACCAAGAGCAGGACCTTTACCAGCCGGCTGTGCATAAGCCCCGTAAAAGTTAATATAAGTATCAGTTCGTTCCGTATATATAATTAAATCGTTTATGGATGGTTGTTCTCCAGTTCCAGTACCGTTTAAAACTCTGTAAGGCCTAATGGTAGAGTCCAAAATATCAATACCTTCGCCCAAAGTAACTCTTCCATCACCTCTGGCAATTATTACATCTAATAGATAAGGATCATTTACTGAAAAACTTCTTTTTCTAACTCTAGCAACAAATGTACTAAATTCTGTTTCATTAGGTAGTGTAAATGCAGGATCAGAAAATTGTTCGTAAGGTTTATAATTTAAGATTCCTAAATAACCTTGTAGTTGATATTCTGGTTGAGTAGGCAAATTAAGAGGATCATAATTTGGAAGATCCTCGTCAACAGTATTAACTGATTCAAATGCAATGCTAGTGCCCAATGGATAAGACTGACTGGAATTAATACTGGTAGCTCTTAATCTTAAAGATTCTGACATACCAAAAGTTTGTTGTTCCATAGACAATATTGTAGAATTGCCTAAATCACTAATACTAGGTGTAACAAAACCGCTTATTGCTCCTGGATGATAAAACGCATTCGCAATTAATGGAAATTTTGAAATACTGTCTGGAGCAGTAACTGAGATGGTACCAGTACCAGAAATATTGTTACCGTTTAAATCTAATCCACCTGTACTCAGTGTGCCTGTTAAAGGACCACTGAACGTTCCAACATGTGATCCAGTAATAGTAGCAGGGCTGGTAGCAGTATTAACGACTACAGTATCTGGTACACCTAATCCTCTAATATTAACATTGCCGTAGTGTATACCAGTAGTGTTGCCAGCCAGTGCGCCTATAAATCCGTTTCCTGTAGCATTAAAGATTGGTGCAGTTACTGATGTTGATGCATTGACGGTAGTTGCGGAAACTGAAGCTAAAATTGAGTTGGCACGTACAGTTAATGTTCCATTTAACAGTGTTGCACTGGGATAATTTCCAGGCCCAGAACTTCTACCTACAGTTAAATTATCTGTTAGAATAGAACCAATATGTGAAATATTACCAGTTCCCGTAATATCATTACTGTTTAAATCTAAATCAGCACCTAATTTTGGTAGTTGATCATTGATTAAATTAAAATCACCAGAAATGGTTAATTCATTACTTACAATTTGCGTGGATATAAGTCCATCACCTATGATTCTAAAACTTGAACTAGGTGTTTGAGCTTCAAAATAAGTGTTTGGGTCATCGCCGTAAATTTTAGTAAAAGCTGATGGAGAAGTGAATGTATTTGTTATTCTTAGAACATTCCCTTCAACAGTCAGTGCAATACCTGGACCTCCTGCAATGGTCCTAAAATTTAAAACTTCATTAACTTTTCCAGCATATACTTCACCAGTACCACCACCTAAATTAGCTCCGTAATTAGTTTCTCCACCTATTGTTGCCAATAGTTGGAAATTATCATTAACTTTTAAAAAGGCTGATCTTAGGTCGTCGCCTGTTCCGTCATTAGGGTTGGTGCCAATATTTACGTACTGAATGCTCATTTTTTGTTCCTGTTTCTAATATTTACCGTTTTTACAAAGTTAGATTCTATACCTATTTCTAGTAACATTAAACACATCTATAACTTCCTGTGATTTTTATAATCCGTATGTGGATCTAGTAGCTTCCCAACGTTTGGCTACTTCACTAGCAGTCATAGCACCTGCGTAGATTGTAGCGGCTCCGATATCTCCGGGGAAGTGATCACTGGGTAGACCATTATCCCAACGTTTGGCTATGTAAACTTCACCGCCGCTCTGTGGTAATCCAACATAGGCTGTTTGTCCATCCTGTACACCATTCACATACTGTGTGACATAGTTTCCATCATAGGTGCCTATGACATGATACCATGTGTTCAGTGTAGGCGTTAGACTGCCTGCTGTACGCCAAGCACCATTAAAGAATCCCGTGTTGATGGCGTAGTTGGCAGGACTACTATTCGTACCTATGCTGAAGTTAAGATTTGATCCGTTAAAGGCATTGCCCACGATCATCATAGTCTGACCAGTGAGACTGCTAGTTACTCTAAACCATACTTCCACAGTCCAGCGGGCAAGAACGCCTAGGTTCTGTGCTGAACCATATTCTAAACTGGCAGCGTCAAACGAATAGTAAGGAGGCGATC
>JACCEA012424582.1_pt1 | contig 36467 bp, 38 predicted proteins | sample 7449851 | NCBI WGS metagenome assembly JACCEA01 (sample SAMN15323453, study PRJNA562643) | freshwater metagenome | isolation source: river surface water | place: USA:Blue River Watershed | collected 2017-08-18 | reverse complement strand
TGGAGGTGCGCCATTCCACCGGGCGCTCGCCGAAACTCAGCGCCAGCCGCTGCACCTCCATCAGGGGCGTCCCGCTGGGCACGCCGAGCAGGCGCATCGCCTCCCGGCTCGCCGTGACGGCATGGGCGCGTTCGCGCGCACGCAGCACGGTGATGCCGAAGTCGGTCTGGTACAGGTTGTAGACGGTGCCTTCGCGTTCGCGGAAGCGCTTTTCGGTGAGCCCCTTGAACAGCGCGCCGGGAATCACGATCCGGTCGATCACCACCGGGCGCTGCTGCAGGCTCAGCTTGTTGTAGATCACGAAGACCGGATCGCCCTCCGGCCGCCGCAGCGCGTGGGCCATGGCCTCGTCGGCCCGCTGCCGCTCGAACGACAGGCACTCCACCCGCGGGTATTCGTGTTCCTGCGCCATGCCCAAGTCGGCCCAGTCCTGGCGCTCCTCGACGCGGAAGAACTGGAACAGGAACCGGTCGCGCGAGTGCAGCAGCACGTAGGTGCCCTTGCCCTGCCGCCGTACCAGCACGTGTTCATGCACCAGCTCGTCCACCGCGCGGCGCAGCGTGCCGATGCTCACCTTCAGCTCGGCGGCCAGCGTGGTCTCGTTGGGCAGGGCCTGGCCGGGGGGCCATTCCTGCCGCTCGATGCGCTGCAGCAAGACCCGCTTGGCCTGCCGGTACAGCGCGCCCGAGCCCTCGGACATGTGAGGCTGGATCGGGGCCTTGCCTGTCTTCATTGCATTGCTCCTGTGCGGCCAGTCTACCGCACTGGCCCGCCATGGTTCAAATCATCTATATGACCTGTTTGACACGTCCATCGGGCGGATTCACAGTCGCGCTTGCCATCTTTTCTTTGGAGGACAAATGATTCATTTCGTATTGCACGACGCCAAGGACACCGTCGCCGTCGTGGTGGTGGAAGGCGTGAAGAAGGGCAACGCCCTCAAGGGCTGGATCATGGACGAGGACCGCATGATCGACATCACGGCCAAGGCGGACATTCCCATCGGCCACAAGGTGGCCCTCAAGGACATGGCCGTGGGCGACACGGTGTGGAAGTACGGCATCGACATGGGCAAGGTCGTGGCGCCGATTTCCACCGGTGACCATGCCCACGTGCACAACATCAAGACCAAGCGCTGGTGAGGACCGGCCTCCCCGTCCCCATCAACCCCCTGGTACGCAAAAAGGTTAGACCATGTCCGTGATCAACAAGAACAGCACCTTCCTCGGTTATCGCCGCGAGAACGGCCGCGTGGGCGTCCGCAACCACGTGATCATCCTGCCCCTGGACGACCTGTCCAACGCCGCGGCCGAAGCCGTCGCGCACAACATCAAGGGATGCATGGCCATCCCCCACCCCTACGGCCGCCTGCAGTTCGGCGCCGACCTGGACCTCCACTTCCGCACCCTGATCGGCACCGGCTGCAACCCGAACGTGGCCGCCGTGGTGGTGATCGGCATCGAGGATGGCTGGACCAAGAAGGTGGTCGACGGCATCGCGACGACCGGCAAGCCGGTGGTGGGCTTCGGCATTGAAGGCCACGGCGACCATGACACCATCATGCGCGCCAGCAAGGCCGCCAAGGAGTTCGTGCAGTGGGCGTCCGAGAAGCAGCGCGAGGTCTGCCCGATCCACGAACTGTGGGTGAGCACCAAGTGCGGCGAGAGCGACACCACCTCCGGCTGCGGCGCCAACCCCACCGTGGGCAACGCCTTCGACAAGCTGCACCCGCTGGGCAACTACCTGCTGTTCGGCGAGACCAGCGAGATCACCGGCGGCGAGCGCATCGTCGTCGAGCGCTGCAAGACGCCGGAGGTGGCCGAGAAGTTCATGTTCATGTTCAACCGCTACCAGGACATGATCAACCGCCACAAGACCACCGACCTGTCCGAGAGCCAGCCCACCAAGGGCAACATCGCCGGCGGCCTCACCACCATCGAGGAGAAGGCGCTGGGCAACATCCAGAAGATCGGCAAGAAGTGCACGGTCGATGGCGTGCTCGACAAGGCCGAGGTGCCGGACCACCCGGGCCTGTGGTTCATGGACTCCTCCAGCGCCGCGGCGGAGATGGTCACCCTGTGCGCGGCCGCGGGCTACGCGGTGCACTTCTTCCCCACCGGCCAGGGCAACGTGATCGGCAACCCCATCGTGCCGGTCATCAAGATCTGCGCCAACCCGCGCACCGTCCGCCTGATGTCCGAGCACATCGACGTGGACTCCTCCGGCCTGCTGCAGCGTGAGATCACCCTGGACCAGGCGGGCGACAGCCTGCTCGATTGCATGGTGCGCACGGCCAACGGTCGCCTGACCGCGGCCGAGGCCCTGGGCCACCGCGAGTTCGTGCTGACCCGCCTGTTCGAGTCGGCCTGACCGCCGCCTTGCCTGTCCACTGACTGCCGCCGGCCCACGCCGGCGGCGCCTGACCATGGCCTCTATCGTCATTTCGGAATTCATGGACGCGCCTGCGGTCGCGCGACTGCAGCGTGTCCATGCGGTGGACTACCGGGCCACGCTGGTGGACGACCCGCAGGCGCTGGTGGCGGCAGCCGCAGGCGCCGATGTCCTGATCGTGCGCAACCGCACCCAGGTCCGCGGCCCGCTGCTGGACGCGCTGGCGCGCTGCAAGGTGGTCGGCCGCCTGGGCGTCGGCCTCGACAACATCGATGTGGCGGGCTGCCAGGCCCGCGGCATCCAGGTGATTCCGGCGACCGGCGCCAATGCGAACTCCGTGGCGGAGTACGTCATCGCCTGCGCCTTCATGCTGCTGCGCGGCGCCTACCACGCGACCGAGGCCACCCGTGCGGGGCAGTGGCCGCGCACGGCGCTGTCGCAGGGGCGGGAGGTCCACGGCAAGACCCTGGGGCTGGTCGGTTTCGGCTCCATCGGCCAGAAGGTGGCCGTGCTCGCGCGGGCGCTGGGCATGCGGGTGCAGGCCCATGACGCCCAGATGGCGGCGGACCATCCGGCCTTCCAGGCCCTGGGGGTGGAGCCGGCAGGGCTGGACGCCGTGCTCGCCAGTGCCGATGTCGTGAGCCTGCACGTGCCCCTGGTGCCGGGCACGGTGAATCTGATCAACGCGCAGCGCCTGGCCACGATGAAGGCCGGCGCAGTGCTGATCAACACGGCCCGCGGTGGCGTGGTCGATGAGGCGGCCCTGGCCGCGGCCTTGCGGGAGGGCCGCCTGGGAGGCGCCGCGCTCGATGTGTTCGAGCAGGAGCCGCTGGGTGCTTCGAATGCGTTGGCCGACTGCCCGCGCCTCATCCTCACGCCGCACATCGCCGGGCTGACCGAGGAGTCGAACACGCGCGTCAGCGACCTGATCGCCGACCGGGTGCTGGAGGCGCTGGCATGACGCGTCTGACCTTGCAGGAGGCCGCCGGCCTCGTGGAGCAGGCGCTGAGCCGGCATGGCGCCAGCCCCTCGATGGCGCAGGCGACGGCCCGCTTCCTGGTCCGGGCGCATGCGCAGGGGCTGGCGTCGCACGGCCTGACGCGGGTCGCCCAGTACGCGACCCACCTGCGCAATGGCCGCGCGAACGGGCAGGCCAGGCCCCGTGTGGTGAGCCAGCGTGGCGCCGCCTTGCTGGTGGACGCGGGCCAGGGGCTGGCCTTCGAGGCCTGCGAGCTGGCGATGCAGCAGGCCATCGAGGTCTGCCGCACGCAGGGGGTGTGCTTCGCCGGCGTGACGAACAGCCACCACTGCGGCGTGCTGGTGGACCACCTGCGCCCCGCCGCCGCGGCGGGCCTCGTCGGCCTGGGCCTGACGAATTCGCCGTCGGCCATGCCGGTGGCCGGCGGCCGGCATGCGGTCCTGGGGACCAATCCGGTCGCGGCGATCTTTCCGCGCCGCGCGCAGGACCCGCTGATGATCGACCTGTCCCTCTCGGAGGTCGCCCGCGGCAAGCTGATGGTGGCGGCCCAGGAGGGCAAGCCCATTCCGGAAGGCTGGGCGCTGGATGCCCAGGGCCGGCCGACCCGCGATCCGCGCGCCGGCCTGGAGGGTTCCATGCTGCCCATCGGCGCGGCCACCAGCCACAAGGGCGCGATGCTGGCGCTGGTGGTGGAGCTGCTGGTGACGGCGCTGATCGGCGCGCACTTCGGCTTCGAGGCCAGCTCCTTCTTCGTCGATGAAGGCAATGCCCCGCAGCTGGGGCAGGCCTTCCTGCTGGTCGACCCGGGCGCCCTGGCGGGCAGCGCGGCCTACCTGGACCGCATCGAGGTCCTCGTCGCCGAAATGATGCGCGACGAGGGCGTGCGCCTGCCCGGCGCGCGCCGGCTCGCCCTGGAGCGGGCGGCCGAGGTCGAGGGCCTGGAAATTCCGCCTGCGCTTCACGCGCAGCTGCAGGCGCTGGCTGCTTTCACCGCGGCGTGACAGTCACGGGCGCCGGCTTGTTCACAACCGAGGAGGAAACGATGGTGTTGCGTCGCAGAGAAATGCTGGTGGCCGCAGGGGCCTTGTCCTGCATGCCGGGTGCGTGGGCGCAGGCGTCCGCGCCGGTGCCGGGGACGATCAAGTACGTCGTGCCGTTTCCGCCCGGCGGCCTGACGGACGTGATGGGTCGCATCGCCGCCGCCCGCCTGGCCGACGCGCTGAAGGTGCAGGTCATCGTCGAGAACAAGGCGGGTGGCAACGCCCAGATCGGGGCCGAGCAGGTGGCCAAGGGGCCGGCCGACGGATCGCAGATCCTGGCCATCACGCTGGCGCATGCGGCCAACGCCACGCTGTTCCCGCAGGCGCGCTACGACCTCATGAAGGACCTCAAGCCGGTCGCCCTGCTGGCGGGATCGCCCATGCTGGTGGTGGTGCCGGCGGCCAGCCCGATCAAGGACCTGCAGGGGCTGATGCAGGCCGCCAAGGCGCGCAAGCTCAACGCCGGCTCCAGCGGCAACGGCACGCCGCCGCACCTGACCATGGCGCTGTTCAACCAGATCAACAAGAGCGAAATGACGCACGTGCCGTACCGCGGCGGGGCGCCTTCGATGACGGACCTGATCGGCGGGCAGCTCGACGTGGTCTTCTCCAACTACCCGGAGTCGGTCGCCCACGTCAAGGCCGGCCGGCTGCGCGCGCTGGCCTTCTGCTCGGCGGCGCGCAACCCCCAGATGCCCGAGGTGCCGACCACGGCCGAGGCCGGGATGCCCGGACTGCTGGTCGAGAACTGGACCGCGGCGATGGTGCAGGCCGCCACCCCCACCGCCCTGGTCGAGCGCTACTCCAGGGAACTGATCAAGACCATGTTCACGCCGGAGGTGGAGGAGCGTGCCAAGGTGCTGGGTTTCAATCCGAACCCGATGGGATCGGACGCGTTTGCAGGCTTCCTGAAAAGTGAAGTGAGCCGCTGGCAGCGCATCATCACCTCCGCCAAGATCACCGCCACCTGATGCGCGCGGCATTGCTCCATCGGCGCGTGGCGTCCGGGTGGGCCTGGCTGCAGAAGATCGGCCAGGGCTGCCTGGTCAGTGTCCTGGTGGCGCTGGCAGCCGCTTTCGTGTCCAGCCGTTTCGGCGGGCCGCAGCTGCTCTACGCCCTCCTGATGGGGTTGAGCCTGCATTTCCTGGCGAGCGATCCGCGCATCCGGCCGGGGGTGGATTTCTGCGCGCGTACCGTGCTGCGCGTCGGGGTCGCACTGCTGGGGGCGCGCATCACGGTCGCCCAGGTTGCCGAGGTGGGCTGGCAGACGGCGCTGGTGGTGGTCGTGGCCGTGGCCAGCACCGTCACCCTGGGCTGGTGGATGGCCCGGTGGAAGCGCCGCCCCGCCGAGGAAGGCCTCATCTCGGGCGGGTCCGTCGGCATCTGCGGCGCGTCGGCGGCCCTGGCCATCGCCTCGGTGCTGCCGGCCACCAAGGACAACGAACGCTTCACCCTGCTGGTCATCGTCGGCGTCACCCTGCTGTCCACCGTGGCCATGGTGGTCTACCCGCTGGCCACGGAGTTGCTCGGCTGGAGCAACCTGTCGGCCGGCATTTTCCTGGGCGCCACCATCCACGACGTGGCCCAGGTGGTGGCCGCGGCCACCCTGCTCGCCGAAGGCGGCGACACGCAGGTGGTGGATGCGGCCACCGTGGTCAAGCTGTTCCGCGTGATGCTGCTCATGCCCGTGGTGCTGGTCATCTCGCTCCTCTACAGGCGCGCGCAGGTGCAGGCCAGCGGCAAGCCGGTGCCCCTGCTGCCCGGGTTCCTCATCGCCTTCATCGCGCTGGTGCTGCTGGGGAGCCAGGGCGCCATTCCGGCGCAGGCGTCCCAGATGGCCGGGGATGTCTCGCGGGTCTGCCTGCTGCTGGCCATTGCCTCGGCCGGCATCAAGACCGACTTTGCCGACCTGCTGAAGCTGGGCTGGGTGCCCTTGCTCATGCTCCTGTCGGAGACGCTGTGGATCGCCGCCTGGGTGGGTATCACCCACCCCTTCTGGTCCTGACATGCGCCGCGGTGCTTCCCCGGACGATCAGTTCGACGGGCAGCAGGGACTGGGTGGCCATCCCCTCGCCCGCGATCGCCGCCAGGATGTGATGCCCCGCCATGCGGCCCAGGTCCTGCGTGGGCAGGCTGACCGTGGTGAGGCCGGGGTTGATGGCTGCGGCGATCTCCAGGTTGTCGATGCCGCAGATCGACAGCTGCGCCGGCACCTCGAGCTTCATGCGCTGGGCTTCCAGCATCGCGCCCACGGCCAGCAGGTCGTTGCCGCAGAAGATCGCCGTGGGCGGCTCCTTCGCGCTCATCAGCTGGCGCAGTCCCAGCCGTCCGCCTTCCAGGTTGAAGGGCTGCTCCGTGAGCAGGTCGGCCCGCAGTTTCAGCCCGGCCTGCGCGAGCGCCTGGCGCACGCCCTCGATGCGGCTGCGCGCGCGGTCGTTGTGCGAGGTGAAGCCGGAGATCACGCCGATCCGGCGGTGGCCCAGGTCGAGCAGGTGGCGCGTCGCCAGGCGGCCCGCCCCTTCGTTGTCGAAGCCCAGGGAGGGCAGCCGGGGGTCGCAGGACCAGGTCAGCAGCGCAGGCTTGCCCCAGGTTTTCAGCGCCGTCCACAGGCGCGGCGCATGGTCCGCGCCCACCAGCACGAGCGCGTCCACGCCGCGCTGCTGCAGGGCCCGCACCACCTCGAATTCGCGCCCGGGGTCGTACTCGTGGCTGGCCACCAGGAGCTGGTAGCCGGCCTGGGCCAGCGCGGTCTGCATGGCCTGCGTGCTGCGGGCGAAGATCGCATGGTCCAGCGTGGGAACCACGCAGCCGACCGTGTGGGTCCGGCCCGAGGCGAGCGCGCGCGCCGCGGCGTCGGGCTGGTAGTCCAGTTGCCGCACGGCCGCCATCACCTTCTCCCGGGTGCTGCTGCGAACCACCTCCGGCTTGCTCAACACCCGCGAGACCGTCGCCGTGGACACGCCGGCGCGGCGGGCGACTTCCTCGATGGTGATGCGCGCACTCATGGCGTCAACAGGCCGGGGAGGGGGTGGACATGAACGCAAATGTAATCGCTTTCGATTTCGGGCTTCGGTGTTTTCCCTCGTTTTGCCGGTGCAGACGGGTTTGGCGCATTGACAGCCGCTGCGGAAGAGGTGAAAGTTGTTGAAAGCGCTTACATTGTCCGGCGCGCAAGTCTCCGGCTAACGAGGAATTCGGGGTGTCCTTGACGGTTCGAACACGCTACAGACGAACAGCCATCGGCCTGGCGACCGTGGGGCTGCTGCTGGTGCTGTGGTACGTCGCGACCACGGTCGCCGGCCTGATCAATCCCTCGCGGTTTCCTCGACCGGACGAGGTGATCAGCGCCTTCACCTTCATCCAGACCGAGGGCTACGGCAACGGCAAGCTGCACCAGCATGTGCTCCACAGCCTGAAGCTGGTGGCCATGGGCTTCGTGGTGGCGGCCGGCCTGGGCGTGCCGCTGGGGCTGCTGATGGGGTATTCGCGCCGCGCCGAGGCGGTGGTCAACCCGGCGTTCCTGCTCCTGCGCCCGATTCCCCCGCTGGCGTGGATTCCTCTGGCCATCGTCTGGCTGGGGCTGGGCGACGGCGCCAAGATCCTGGTGATCTTCGTGGCGGCCTTCGTGCCCTCCGTCATCAACAGCTACACCGGCGTGCGCAGCATCGAGGCGCCGATGATGGAGGCGGCCCGCATGCTGGGCATCCGGGGCTGGCGTCTGGTGTGGGAGGTGCTCGTGCCCGGCGCGCTGCCGATGATCTTCACCGGCCTGCGGCTGTCGCTGCAGGCCAGCTGGACCACGCTGGTGGCGGCCGAACTCATTGGCGCGCTGTACGGGCTGGGCAGCATCCTCAACCAGGCCGCGCAGGACATTTTCCCGGCCATGATCCTCGTGGCCATGGCCTTCGTGGGCCTGTGCGGTGCCTTCACCACCTGGCTGCTGGGGGCCGTGGAAGCGCGCGCCATGCCCTGGCGGAAAGGGCGGGTGGCCGCATGACGAAACCGATGGACCGCCGCCAGTTCTGGGGCCTGACCGCCATGGGCACGGCCGGCTTCCTCGCCGTCTGGTACCTGGCCGGCGTGCTGCAGCTCTCGCCACGGCAGTTCCTGCCGATGCCGCATGAGGTGCTGCTGCGGCTGGTGGACCTGCTGGGCAACCCGTTCGCGGGCGGGACCCTGCTGGAGCACATGCTGGCCAGCCTCAAGCGCTTCGGCGCCGGGTTCGGGCTGGCGGTGCTGATCGGGGTGCCCCTGGGGCTGGCCATGGGCTGGTACCGCTGGCTGGATGACGTGGTGACCCCACTGTTCGACAGCGTGCGCTTCATCGCGCCGGTGGCCTGGGTGCCGTTCGCCGCGCTGTGGTTCGGCACCAGCATCGGCGGCCCGACGCTGATCATCTTCGCGGGCGCGTTCCCGCCCTGCCTGATCAATGCCTACCGCGGGGCGCGCAACGTCGACATCCGCTTCCTCGAGGCGGCCAGCATGCTGGGCGCCGGCAGCTTCAAGACGATTGCCGAGGTGCTGTTCCCCGCGGCGGTGCCGTCCATCATCGCCGGCCTGCGCATCAGCGCCGGCCTGGGCTGGCTGTCCCTGGTCGGCGCGGAGCTGATCGTGGCCAGCAGCGGCATGGGCAACCTGATCGTGCGCGCCCAGAGCGCCCTGGCCACCGACACCGTCATGGCAGGAATGATCGCCATCGGCCTTATCGGCGTGGTCATCGACGTGCTGATCCGCCGCCTGGAGCGCACGCTCCTCAAATACCGACACGCCTGAGGCGTTCCACCCCCTCGAAGCCGACCCTGCCCATGGCCACCATCCAGTTCACCGACGTCACGCGCGTGTTCGAGCGCGACGGCAAGGACTTCCTGACCCTCGACCACATCAACCTCACGGTGCAGGACCAGGAGTTCGTCGCCATCGTCGGTCCGTCGGGTTGCGGCAAGACCACCTGCATGCGCATGGCCGCCGGCCTGGAGTTCCCCACCACCGGGACCGTCAAGGTCAACGACGTGGTGGTCACCGAGCCCGGGCCGGACCGTGCGGTGGTGTTCCAGCAGTTCGCGCTGTTCCCCTGGAAGTCGGTCTACGACAACATCGACTTCGGCCTGCGCAGCAAGGGCATCGACAAGGCCGAGCGCGACCGGATCATCACCCACTACATCGCCCTGATGAACCTCAAGGGCTACGAGAGCGCGTATCCCCACCAGCTCTCGGGCGGCATGCAGCAGCGGGTGGCCATTGCGCGCGCCTACGCCCTGGACCCGCAGGTGCTGCTGATGGACGAGCCCTTCGGCGCGCTGGACGCGCAGACCCGCGTCGTCATGCAGGAAGAGCTGGTCAAGCTGGCACGCAAGAACCCCCGTACCGTCCTGTTCATCACCCATGCGGTGGAAGAGGCGGTCTACCTGGCCGACCGCGTCGTCGTCATGACCAGCCGCCCGGGCACGGTGAAGGAAGTCCTGGACGTGAAGTCGGTGCGCGAGGCCAACGCCTGGGACCGGCACAGCAAGATTGAAGACGTGATGGACCTGGAAAGCTTCGTCCATCTTCGCACCCGCATCTGGAAGTCCCTGCGTGAGGAGCACGCGGGCACAGATCACTGACCTCAACCCCCAAAGGAGACATCGGCATGAAGAAGGTTTTCGCGACAGCTTCCCTCGCAGTCAGTCTTGTCCTGGGTCTGTCCTCCGGGGCACACGCGCAGGCGCTGACCCCCATCAAGATCAGCTATCAGCCCTCGCTGTACTGGGCGCTCCCGTTCCATGTGGCCACCGAGAAGGGCTGGTGGAAGGAAGTCGGCCTGGCGCCCGAGTTCTCCACCTTCCCGGCCGGGGTGCCGCAGATCGCGGCGTCGGCCGCCGGCTCCTGGGACGTGGGCGGCACCGGCTCGGTGCCGGCCGTGCTGGGGCATGTGCGCTTCGGCATCAAGACCATCGGCCTGTCCAACGACGAATCGGCCGCCAACGGCCTGGTCGGCTCGGCCAAGGCCGCGGCCGAGTTTGCCCGCGACCCGGCGGCCGCCCTGCGCGGCAAGACCATCACCCTGACCCAGAACTCGACCGCCGACTTCGCGGTGCAGTCCTGCCTGAAGAAGTACGGCCTGAAGAAGTCCGACGTGGTGATGAAGAACATGGGCCAGGCCGAGATCATCTCGGCACTGTCGTCCAACAACTCGGACCTGGCGGGCATGTGGGCGCCCAACACCTACACCGTCGAGGAAAAGGCCGGCGCCAAGATGCTGTGCAGCGGCAAGGACGGCGGCGCCCGCGTGCCGGGTGCGCTGATCGCCCGCGGCGACTACGCCAAGCAGAACCCCCAGAACGTGGCCAAGTTCCTGGCCGTCTACCTGCGCGCCTGGAGCTGGATGAACGCCAACCGGCCTGAAGCGCTTCGCATGATGAAGGAGTTCTATGCCAAGGGCGGCGTGAGCGTGAGCGACGCGGCGATGAACAAGGAGTTCGAGACCCGCCCGACCTTCAACCTCGCGCAGCAGCTCAAGAGCATGGAGCGCACCGGCGGCAATGCCAACTCCGTCGTGGATGGCTGGTTCACCGAGCTGGCCGGCTTCATGCGCGAGACCGGCGCCGTCCAGCAGGTGCCGGCGGTGGCCGATTTCGTGACCGACGAGTACCTGCGGATGGTCCAGGCCGATCCCAAGCTGCGCGACTTCGCCAACTCCACGCGCTGATCGCCCGCGCCAGGGGGCGGGCCTGACCCGCCCGCCGCCCCTGGCCTTCACACCCTGCTCCGGCGCGCGCAGCCGCGCGTGCGGGGACGCTTTCGGCCTCGGTTCGCCCAGCCTTCACCCAGGAGATGAACGTGTCCATCACGTACTTGAAAAAAGCCCACAAGACGCCGGAAACCGAAACGGCCACCGCGCAGCAGGTGGTCAACACCATGCTGGCGGAGATCCAGAAGAACGGCGAGGCCGCCGTCCGCAAGTACGCGGCCGACCTGGACCACTGGACCGGCGAGCTGATCGTCACGCCCGAGGAGATCGCGGCCAACGCGCGCCAGATCCCGGCGCAGGTCAAGGCGGACATCGACTTCGCGATCGAGCAGGTCTTCGCCTTCGCCCAGGCGCAACGGCGTTCGCTGTCCGAATTCCAGGTCGAGCTCCACAAGGGCGTGACCGCCGGCCAGCGGGTGCTGCCGGTCAACGTGGCCGGCTGCTATGCCCCGGCCGGGCGCTATGCGCACATCGCCAGCGCCTACATGGGCGTGGCCACCGCCAAGGCCGCGGGCGTCAAGACCATCGTCGCCTGCTCCGGGCCGTTCCGCGGCGGGCCGATGCATCCGTACCTGCTGTACGCCTTCCACCGGGCCGGCGCCGACATCATCATGACCCTGGGCGGCGTGCAGGCGATCGCGAGCATGGCGTACGGCCTGTTCACGGGCAAGCCGGCCGACGTGATCGTGGGGCCGGGCAACAAGTTCGTCGCCGAGGCCAAGCGCACCCTGTTCGGCAAGGTCGGCATCGACGTGTTTGCCGGGCCCTCCGAGATCGGCATCATCGCCGACGAGACGGCCGACCCCGCCATCGTCGCCAGCGACCTGGTCGGCCAGGCCGAGCACGGCCACGAGTCGCCCGCCTGGCTGTTCACCACCAGCAAGTCCCTGGCCGAGGAGGTGATGCAGCGCATGCCCCGCCTCATCGAGGCCTTGCCACCCACCGCCCGCGACGCCGCCGGCGCCGCCTGGCGCGACTATGGCGAGGTCATCCTCTGCTCTTCCCGGGAAGAGGTCGTGGAGGTGTCCGACCGCTACGCGAGCGAGCACCTGGAAGTGCATGCCGCGGACCTCGACTGGTGGCTGAAGCACCTGACCTGCTACGGCTCGCTCTTCCTGGGCGAGGAGACCACCGTGGCCTATGGCGACAAGGCCAGCGGCCCCAACCATGTCCTGCCGACCAAGGGCGCGGCCCGCTACTCCGGCGGCCTGTCCGTCCACAAGTTCCTCAAGACCTTCACCTGGCAGAAGATGACCCGCGAGGCGGCGCGCGACATCGGCCTGGCGACGGCCCGCATCTCCCGGCTGGAAGGCATGGAGGCGCATGCCCGCACCGCCGACGACCGGCTCGCCAAGTATTTCCCGGGCGAACGCTTCGAGCTGGGCGAACCCGTCAAGGTCTGAGCCCGGACCCGGCAACAGGAGAGGACGATCGTGGCACCCCACAGCGATGGCATGAGTTCCCTGGCGTCCCGCTTCGGCCTCCAGGGCCGGACGGCGCTCGTCACGGGCGGCAATTCGGGCCTGGGCGAGGCGATGGCCGAGGCCCTGGCCGCGGCCGGCGCGCGGCTGGTGCTCGTGGCCCGCCGGCAGGACGCGCTGGACCGCACGGCCCGGGCGGTGGCGGCGCGCGGCGCCGAGGTCCACACCCTGGCCTGCGACCTGTCGGTGCCGGCCCAGGCGCAGCAGGCCGCCCAGCGCGCCCTGGCCCTGGGCCCGGTGGACATCCTGGTCAACGCGGCAGGCATCAACCTGCGCGAGCCCTTTGCCGAGGTGTCGCTGGACAGCTGGATGACCCAGATCCATGTCCACCTGAGCGCGCCCTTCTTCCTCACGCAGGCCCTGGCGCCGGCGATGAAGCAGCGGGGATGGGGCCGCATCCTCAACATCGCAAGCCTGCAGAGCACCCGGGCGTTTCCGAACAGCGCGCCCTACGGCGCCGGCAAGGGCGGCATCGTCCAGCTGACCCGAGCGATCGCCCAGGAATGGGGGCCGCACGGCATCACCTGCAACGCGATCGGGCCCGGCTTCTTCCCCACCGCCCTCACCGCACCGGTATTCGCGGACAAGGACCTCGCGCAGCGCCACGCGGCGCAGACCTGCCTGGGCCGCAACGGCGAGCTGGCCGACATCCACGGCCTGACCGTGTTCCTGGCCAGCGATGCGTCGGCCTACATCACCGGCCAGACCATCATGCTCGACGGGGGGTACACCGCCAAATGACTCACACGGCGACTGGGCCGGGCACCGACGCCTTCTGGATGCCCTTCACCCCGAACCGGCAGTTCAAGGCCCGGCCGCGCCTCGTCGCGTCCGCGCAGGGTATTGCCTACACGACCCCGGACGGGCAGCGCATCCTCGACGGCACCTCCGGGCTGTGGTGTGTCGGCGCGGGCCACCGCCATCCGCGCATCAGCGCGGCGATGAAGGCGCAGATCGACACCCTGGACTTCGCTTCCAATTTCCAGGTCGGCCACCCGGGCGCATTCGCCCTGTCCGAGCGCATCGCCGGGCTGGCACCCGAGGGACTCGACCGGGTGTTCCTGGTCAACAGCGGCTCCGAGGCCTGCGACACGGCGATGAAGATCGCCCTGGCCTACTGGCAGGCGCAGGGGCAGGGCCAGCGCACGCTGTTCGTCGGGCGCGAGCGGGGCTTCCACGGCGTGGGCTTCGGCGGCATCTCGGTCGGGGGCATGGTCAACAACCGGCGGGTGTTCGGCGGCGCGATGCTGCGGGCCGACCATCTGCGCGCCACCTGGGACCCCGGCACCCAGGCCTTCGTGCGCGGGCAGCCCCCAACGGGCGCCGAGATGGCCGACGAACTGGAGTCGCGCATCATCGCGCTCCACGGGGCTTCCAACATCGCCGCCGTGATCGTGGAGCCCGTCGCGGGCTCCACCGGCCTGCTGGTGCCGCCCGTCGGCTACCTGCAGCGCCTGCGGGAGATCTGCGACCGCCACCAGCTGCTGCTGGTGTTCGACGAGGTGATCACCGGCTTCGGCCGCTTCGGTGGCATGTTCGCCGCCGAGGTGATGGGCGTCATCCCCGACATGATCCTGTTTGCCAAGACGGTCAGCAACGGCGCGGCGCCGCTGGGCGGCGTGATCGTGAACCGCAAGATCCACGACGCGCTCATGCAGGGCCCCACCCACCTGGCCGAGCTGATGCACGGCTACACCTGCTCGGGCCATCCCCTGGCCTGCGCCGCGGGCCTGGCGATGCTGGACGTGCTGCAGGAGGAAGACCTGCTGGCGCGGGCCCGCAGCCTGTTCAAGCCGCTGGAAGACGCGGTCCACCAGCTGGCCGAACTGCCCGGCGTGGTCAGCGTCCGCAACCTGGGCCTGGCGGCCGGCGTGGAGCTGGCCGTGGCCCGCGGCCAGCCGGGCTGGCACGGCGCGCGGGTCCAGGCGGGTGCCTTCGACCGCGGCCTGCTCACGCGGGCGCCGGGCGACACCGTGGTGCTGGCGCCCCCCTTCATCTGCACCCCTGAAGACATCCGGGACATGGTCGGCCGCCTCGCCGAGGCGATCCGGGCCGTCTCCCGCGAAACGGAGCTGGAGTCATGAAAGCACTCGTCTACACGCAACCCCTGGAAGTCCAGCTGCTGGAGCGGCCCGAGCCCGAGCTGGTCGACGGCGAGGTCGTGCTGCGCATCGATGCCGTGGGCATCTGCGGCTCCGACATGCACGCCTACCACGGGCACGATCCGCGCCGCAAGCCGGGGCTGGTCCTGGGCCACGAGTTCTGCGGCACGGTGGTCCGCAGCAGCGTGGGCAGCCATGCGCCCGGCGTGCGGGTCACCGGCAACCCGCTCATCACCTGCGGCGAGTGCGACTACTGCGTCCAGGGCCGCAACAACCTGTGCAGCCGCCGCACCATGGTCGGCATGACGCGGCCGGGCGCGTTCGCGCAGTACATGTCGATCCCTGCGTCCTCGCTGGTGGACATCCCGCAGGACATGCCGGCCGTCCATGCGGCGCTCACCGAGCCGGCCGCCACCGCCCTGCATGCGATCAACATGAGCCTCAAGGCCATGGCACGGCCCCTGCCGGAAAACCGCACCCTGGTCATCGGCGGCGGCGCCATCGGCATGCTCGCCGCGCTCCTGCTCAAGGACTACGGCGCGCGCGGGACGGTACTGGCCGAGGTCAACCCGCTGCGCCGCCGGTCCGCCGAGCAGCATGCGGGCGTCACCACCTACGATCCCCGCGAGGCCGCGCCGGAGGAAAACGGCTTCGACTACGTGATCGATGCCGTCGGCAGCAAGCTCACGCGTGCGGCGGCGCTCAGCGCGGTCAAGCCTGGCGGCGTGGTGATGCACATCGGCTTGCAGGAGTGGGCCAGCGAGATCGACATGCGCAAGCTCACGCTGGCCGAAATCACCCTGATGGGCACCTACACGTACACCACCGCCGACCTGCGGGCGACGGTGAAGCTGCTGCAGCAGGGGGCCTTCGGCGACCTGTCCTGGGTGCACAGCGTCCCGCTGGCGGCAGGGGCGCAGGCCTTCGCCGACCTGGACAGCGGCAGCCTGGCCTCCAGCAAGGTCGTGCTCGTTCCCTGAGGGCCGTCAGGCCGCTGGCGACTCGCCGAGTGATTCAGGCGCGAGTTCCCGCACCGCCTGGTAGTGCGAGAGGAACACCCGTCCGTCGAGTCGCTGCAGGAATTCGGTGCCGCGCAGGCGGTCCATCACCGGCCCCTTGACCTCGCTCAGGTGCAGCAGGATGCCGGCATCGCGCAGGCGATGCTCGATCGCCTCCAGGCTTTCCAGCGCGCTGGCATCGATGTCGTTGATCGCCGAACACTGCAGCACCACATGCGCCAGCGCCGGGCGGCGCGCCACCTCCGCGTTGATCCGGTCCTCCAGCGCGCGTGCGTTGGCGAAATACAGGCTTTCGTCCATGCGCAGCCCGAGCAGACGCGGGCTGGTGCGGACCGCATGCCGGTCCACGTTGCGGAAATGCTCGGAGCCCGGCACCAGGCCCACCTCCGCGATGTGCGGCCGGCTCGTCCGGTAGACGAACAGCGTGAGCGACAGGCCGACGCCGGCCAGCAGGCCGGCCTCCACGCCCGCCGCCAGCGTGGTGACGAGGGTGACCGCCATCGCGGTGAAGTCGGCCTTCGAATAGGCCCAGGTGTGGCGGAACACGTTGACCTCCACCAGCGACATCACCGCCACCACGATGCTGGCCGCCAGCGCGGCCTGCGGCACATGGTGCAGTGTCGGCGTGAGCAGCAGGGCCACCAGCAGGAGACCCCCTGCCGTGAACACGCCAGCCGCCGGCGTGCGCGCGCCGGCATCGAAATTCACGACCGAGCGGGCGAAGCCGCCGGTCACCGGGAAGCCGCCCGTCAGGGCCGCGCCCACATTGCCCGCCCCCAGCGCGACGAGCTCGCGGTCCGGTTCGACGCGCAGGCGCTGGCGCGCCGCCAGGGTCTGGCCGACCGACACCGATTCGACGAAGCCCACCACGCTGATCAGAAGTGCCGGCACGGCCAGCTGGGCCCACAGCGCAGGATCCCACTGCGGCCAGGTCAGGGGCGGCAGCCCCTGCGGCACCACGCCCACCACGCGCAGGCCCTGCGCACTCCACTGGAAATGCCAGGTGAGGATCGTGGCCAGCGCGATGGCCGCCACCGGGGCAGCCCGCGTGGCCATGTCGGCGGTCTGCGCCCCGGCACCCCAGCGCGCCAGCAGCGGCTTGAGGCCGCAGCGTGCCCCGGCCAGTGCCAGCAGGGTGCCCACGCCCACGCTTGCGGTCAGGCCGTGTGCCTGCGGCAGGTGCTGCAGCAGGTGGGCCACCGTGTCGAAGAAATGGTGGCCGCCAGCCGGTAGCCCGAGCAGCGACCGGGCCTGCCCGGCGGCGATGAGGAGCGCCGACGACGTGATGAAGCCGGCGATCACAGGGTGGCTCAGGAAATGCGCCAGGAAGCCCAGGCGCAGCACGCCCATTGCCAGCAGCATCAGGCCGGAGAGAAAGGCCAGGATGATCGCCAGCGTCGCCGCGTCCGCGGTGCCGGCGGCCACGTGCTGGCCGATGGCGGTGGCCGTCATCAGCGACACCACGGCGACCGGTCCCACTGCCAGCGCATGGCTGGTGCCGAACAGCGCGTACAGCACCAGCGGCGCGATGCTGGCGTACAGCCCGGCCTGCGGCGGCAGGCCAGCCAGCGCGGCGTAGGCCAGGCTCTGCGGCACCAGCATCAGCGTGACGATGGCGGCCGCCACCGCGTCGCCGGCGAAGGCCCGCCGGTCGTACCGTCGGCCCCACTGCAGGACCGGCAGCCAGGTCGACAGGCCGCGGTGCAGGCTCACGCGTCGAGGGTGGCGGTGCGAGCCTGCTGACGCCGGCGCCCCGTCCACTCGAAGATCACCATGCCGGCAATCATCGCCAGCACGAAGGCCACGGCCTTGGGCTGGCCTGCGGCCATCGACACCAGGGCCGGGCCGGGACAGAAGCCGGCCAGCCCCCAGCCCGCGCCGAACATCAGCGAGCCGAGCACCAGCGGGCGGTCGATCTGGCGGGCCCCGGGCAGGTGCATGTCACCCCCCAGCACCGTCCGTGCGCGCTTGCGGGCGACGCCGAAGGCGACCACGCCCACGGCGATCGCGCCGCCCATGACGAAGGCCAGCGACGGGTCCCAGGCGCCGGCCAGGTCGAGGAAGCCGATGACCTTGCCGGGGTCGGTCATGCCGGAAAGGAGCAGCCCCCAGCCAAACAGCAGGCCGACGGCGAATTCGGAGAGGCGGGACAGGGCGGATCGGTTCATGGCGTTTCTCCTCAAATCACGTGGCGCACGACGAAGACAACCGCGAAGCCCGCGGCCATGAAGGCCACCGTGGCCGCCAGCGAGCGCGGCGACAGGCGCGAGAGACCGCACACGCCGTGGCCGCTGGTGCAGCCCGAGCCCATGCGGGTGCCGTAGCCCACCAGCAGGCCGGCGGCGATGACCGTGGCCATTTCGGCATCGATGCGCGGCGCCGAGACCAACCCCGCCGGCGCCAGGGCCATGAAGGTGGGCGGGGCGGCGAACAGACCCAGCAGGAAGGCCATGCGCCACAACGCATCGCCGGCGCGCGGCGACAGCAGGCCGCCCAGGATGCCGCTGACCCCGAGGATGCGGCCATTGAGCAAAATGAACAGGGACGAGGCCAGCCCCAGCAGCAGGCCGCCAGCCAGCGAAGCCCAGGGGGTGAAATGTGTCCAGTCGAGCGTCATGCGCGTTTCTCCTTCGCTTTGGATTTCTTCGGTTGGCAGAACTGCTGGTACAGCACCTCCATCACCGCCAGCACCTGCGGGCTCCCAAGGCTGTAGAAGATGTGCTTTCCCTCGCGGCGGGTGGTCACCAGCGCCTCCTGTCGCAGCACCGTGAGCTGCTGCGACAGCGTGGGCTGGACGATGCCCAGCGCCTCCTCCAGCGCGCCGACGGATTGCTCGCCCTCGGCGAGACGGCACAGGATCAGCAGGCGGTCCGGGTTGGACAGCACCTTCATGAGACGGCACACCTCCTGTGCGGTCTCTTCCATCTGGTTCAGGTCTAGTACGGCCCCGTGCATGCGGATCTCCTGGTTGGCGACATCATCAGTATATTGACAAACAATATATAAATCAATAGAGTAATGAAAAATCTTTTGACGAAGGATTCCCGCCATGAATGACACCCGCCCCCAGGTCCACCCCATCTTCGACCCGGCCACATGGACCTTCACCTACGTGGTGCATGACGGCCCGGGCAGCGACTGCGCGATCATCGATTCGGTGCTGGACTACGACCCCAAGTCGGGTCGCACCAGCACCGGCTCGGCCGAACGGGTGGTGGCCTATGTGCGGGAAAACCGCCTGAACGTGCAGTGGATCCTCGAGACCCACGCCCATGCCGACCACCTCAGCGCGGCGCCCTGGCTGCGCCAGCAGCTGGGCGGGCGCATCGCCATCGGCAGCCACATCACCACGGTGCAGAAGGTGTTCAAAGGCGTCTTCAACCTCGAGCCGGAATTCCGTCTCGACGGCTCCCAGTTCGACCAGTTGTTCGAGGACGGCGAGGTCTTCCAGATCGGCCGCCTGCAGGCGAGGGTGATGTACGTGCCGGGCCATACACCGGCCTGCGTGGCCTACCAGGTGAGTGACGCGGTGTTCGTGGGCGACACCCTGTTCATGCCGGACGTGGGTACGGCCCGCTGTGACTTCCCCGGAGGCGATGCGCGGACCCTCTACGCCTCGACCCGCAAGATCCTGGCCCTGCCGCCGCAGACGCGCCTGTTCATGTGCCACGACTATCCGCCCAACGACCGCCCGGTGGCCTTCGAGACCACGGTCGCCGAGCAGCGGGCCCGCAACATCCACGTGCATGACGGCGTCGCCGAAGCGGAGTTCGTGCGCATGCGCACCGCGCGCGATGCCACGCTGGACATGCCGGTACTGATCCTGCCCGCCGTGCAGGTGAACATCCGCGCCGGGCAGATGCCCCCCAAGGAGGACAACGGCACCGCCTACCTGAAGATCCCGCTCAACGCGCTCTAGGCCACGCCACGCAGCGGGGGCGGCGGCAGGCGCTGCCATACCCCCTGCTAGACTCCCCCGCGCCTTCCTATGGAATCCCTGCTCGTCTCCACCGGCGTCGTCGCCCTGGCCGAAATCGGCGACAAGACCCAGCTCCTGGCCTTTCTCCTGGCCGCCCGTTTCAAGAAGCCGTTGCCGATCATCCTGGGCATCCTGCTGGCCACGATCGTGAACCACGGCCTGGCTGGCGCCCTGGGCGCATGGATCACGGCGACCGTCAGCCCGCAGATCCTGCGCTGGGTGCTGGGCCTGTCGTTCATCGGCATGGCCGTCTGGACCCTCATCCCCGACAAGATCGAGGAGGAAGAGACCCAGATCGCCCAGCGACTGGGCGTGTTCGGCGCGACGCTGGTCACCTTCTTCCTGGCCGAGATGGGCGACAAGACACAGATCGCCACGGTCGCCATGGCGGCGCACTATGCCGCGCCGCTGATGGTGGTCATCGGCACCACGCTGGGCATGCTGATCGCCGATGTTCCCGCCGTGTTCGTCGGGGAGCGGCTGGCGGGGCGCATCCCCATGAAGCTGGTGCACGGCATCGCCGCGGCCATGTTCGCAGCGCTGGGGCTGGCCACCCTCTTCGGGGTCGGCGCGTCGTTCGGGTTCTGAGCGCCCGATAGCACTGCGGGGCACTCGCCCACGTGATATCCCCGGTGCGGCGGTGGCCCGGTCCTTCCTAGAATGACCTTTTCCACAAGAACAGGAGTTCCGCCATGAAGCGCCGCACCTTCCACGCATCGATGCTGGGCCTGGCTGCCCTGGGGGCCGGTGCATCCGCCTTCGCCCAAGCCTGGCCCACGCGCCCGGTAAGGCTGGTGGTGCCCTTCCCGCCAGGCGGCCTCATCGACAACATGGCCCGCCTCATCGGCCCCCGCCTGGCGCAGGAGCTCGGGCAGCCGGTCGTGATCGAGAACAAGCCCGGTGCCGGCGGCAACCTGGGGGCCTCCGAGGTCGCCCGGGCCACGCCGGACGGCTACACCATCCTCATGAGCTCGCCGCCGCTGACGATCAGCCCGGCGCTCTACCCGCGTCTTCCCTATCGGCCCGAGCAGCTCGTGCCGGTCGGCCTGCTGGGGCGCGTACCGAACGTGCTGGTGGTCAATCCGGCCTCGGGCATCCAGTCGGTGGCCGACCTGACCGCGCGCGCCAAGGGCCGTCCCGGCCAGCTCAATTACGGCTCGAACGGGCAGGGCACGTCGCTGCACCTGAGCGCCGAGCTTTACAAGAGCATGGCCGGCGTGTTCATCACCCACATCCCCTACCGCGGCGCGGCGGCGGCGCAGACGGCGCTGATCGCGGACGAGGTCCAGATGATGTTCGACAACCTGCCGTCGGTGCTGGGCCTGATCCAGGGCGGGCGGCTGCGCGCCCTGGCGGTCACCACGCCCCAGCGTTCCGGCGTGCTTCCGCAGGTGCCCACCCTGGAGGAAGCGGGCCTGCGCGGTTACCAGGTCAGCGCCTGGTTCGGCCTGGCCGCGCCGGCGGGCGTGCCGGCGCCGGTGCTGCAGCGGCTGGAGCAGGCGCTCGAGCGCGTGGGCCAGAACGCCGAGGTGCGCGCCGCGATGCAGCGCGCCGGTGCCGACCCGGTGTGGCTCAACGCCCAGGCCAAGGCCACCTTCATGAAGGCCGATGCGGCCCAGTGGAAGAAGGTGGCCGACTTCGCCAAGATCGTGCTGGAATGAGCGTGGCGCGCCCGCCCGCGGCCTGCCGCTCCCACGCCTGATGTCCGCCACCCCCCACTTCCACACCAGCGACGCGGCGGCCGAGCGCAGCACGCGCTGGGTGCTGGCCATCACCGTGGGGATGATGGGGGTGGAGGTGGCAGGCGGCTGGGCCTTCAATTCGATGGCCCTGCTGGCGGATGGCTGGCACATGGGTTCGCATGCCCTGGCGATCGGCCTGACGGTGATCGCCTATGCCGCGACCCGTCGCTACGCCAGCGACCCGCGGTTTGCCTTTGGCACCTGGAAGATCGAGGTCCTGGCAGCCTTCGCCAGCGCCATCGGCCTGATGGGCGTGGCGGCACTGATGCTGGTCGGCTCGGTCGAGCAGCTGCTGGTGCCCCGGCCCATCGCCTATCGCGAGTCGATGGCGATCGCGGTGGTCGGCCTGGTCGTCAACATCGTGTGCGCGCTGATCCTGGCCAGAGGGCATCACCACGACCACGACCATGGTCACGACCACGGTCACGGTCATCACCATGACCACCACGGCCACGACCTCAACCTGCGCTCGGCCTATCTGCATGTGCTGGCCGACGCGGCCACCTCGGTCCTGGCGGTGCTGGCGCTGGCCGGTGGCTGGGTCTGGGGTTGGGCCTGGCTCGACCCGGCCATGGGGATGGTGGGGGCGGCGCTGGTCGCCGCCTGGTCCTGGGGGTTGATCCGCCAGACCAGCGCCGTGCTGCTCGATCGCGAGATGGACCATCCGGTGGTGGCGGATATCCGCGAGGTGGTCGCCAGCCTGCGCGAAGCCCCCCGCGTGTTGGACCTGCGGGTGTGGCGGGTCGGGGGCCGCGCCTACGCCTGCAACCTGGTCCTGACCGACGCGCCCCCGGGGCTGACGCCCGATGACGTGCGCGAGGCCCTGGGCAGTCTGCCCATGGTGGTCCATGCGGTCATCGAGGTGCGGTCCCGTTGAAACCGGGCAAAATGCGTTACAACTGATAACCCTGGGCAGAAAAACCAGCGTTAGGGTACCATTTCGACTTAATTTCGAAAGATGACCATGGCCTCCAAGAAAGAGCATTCGCTCCTGTACTTCAAATTCCTTAACCTGGTGGCCGCCAGTCGCCAGCTGCCCGGCGTGCCCGAGATCGACGCCGTGGAAGACCGCATCCTGGGTTTCCTCGCCCGTGCCTGGTACCAGGGCGAACGCATCACGGTCGTCGAAGCCATGCATGGCATGGACGAAATCTCCCCGTCGACGGTGCAGCGCCGGCTGAAGGCCCTGCGCTCCAAGGGCATGCTCAAGGTCGAGAGCGACGAGCAGGACAACCGCTACAAGTACGTCGAGCCGACCGAGCTGTCGCTGCGCTACTTCGCCGCGCTGGGCCAGTGCATCCAGAAGGCCCAGGCCCGCTGAGCGCAGGATGGATCCAGCGCGACAAGTCAGTCTCCATCAACTCATGGCCGGCGCTGCTACTGCAGCGCTGGCCTATGCGCTTTTTTTCGAGCTGAACAGTTGGTTGTTCAGCGTGGCTGAAGTGTCCGAGAACATCAACTGGGTGTTCCTGCCTGCGGCGATCCGCATGATCGCGGTGCTGATGTTCGGGTGGGCGGGCGTGCTGGGGTTGTTCGTCGGCTCGCTCTCCGTCATCTGGGACCAGCTGCTGGAGGAGCCGGCCCACGCGGTCAGCCTGGCCCTGCTGTCCTCGGTGCCCTCCCTGCTGGCGGCTCGTTTCGTGCAGCGCACCCTGGGCATTGGCGCGGACCTCGGCGGCATGACCGGCCGCCACCTCCTGGGCTTCGGCCTTGCCGGCGGCCTCGTGAACAGCCTGGTCCACACCCTCTACTTCGCCTCCCGCGAGGGCTCGCTGGCGCCCTTGCAGGGCTTCGTGCCGATGTTCGTCGGCGACAGCGTGGGCACGCTGATCATGCTTTACCTGGGCGCGCTGCTGCTGCGCCGTATCCGCCTGCCGGCGCGCATCGACTGAGCGCGGTCATGATCATCTGGTTCGAACTCGGCATCTTCCTGCTGGCCTTCGTCTTCGCGGCCTGGCAGTTCCATGACCTGAAGAAGGCCCGGGCCGAGCGGATCGCACGCGAGAAGGCCCAGCCGCCCCAGGTGTCGCCGTCGGCCCCTGCGCCGGAGGCCGACCGGCAGGCCGACGACCAGCCCTCCGTCCGTCAATAAATCACGAATCGACGCTGCGGGACCGAGGCCGCGGCAGGGTCGGCTGCGCCGGCCGACCACCGCCGTTATGGTGGGCATGGCCTTCTCCACGTCCCGATGCCTGTGTCCCAGTCCATGGCCGCTGCCCCCGCGCCGGGCGACGGCGTACGGCTTCCCGGCGTCCGGGATGCGCCGGCCTTCGCGCGCTACGGTCTGGCCGTCACCCTGTGCGCACTGGCGCTGGCCTCCCGGTACGCGCTGGCCGGGCAGCTGCCGCCGCAGGGCTTCCCCTTCCTGACCTTCTTCCCGGCGGTGCTGCTGTCGGTGTACCTCGCTGGCCTGGGGCCCGGCCTGGTGGCCACCGGCCTGAGCATCTTCTCGGCCTGGTTCTTCTTCATGGACCCGCCGGGGCCCACGACGCTCCTGTCCAGGCCCGACCTGGTGGCCCTGGTGTTTTTCTCCCTGATCCTGCTGGTGGATTGCATCGTCATCGACGTGATGAACCATGCCCTCTCGCGCCTGCGCCGCACCGAGATACGCCTGCGCGATTCGGAGCACCGCCTGCGGCTGGTGCTCGACAGGCTGTCCCCTGCGATCAGCGTGCTGGACCTCGACGGCACGCGGCGCGAAGTGAACGAAGCCACGCTGGCCCTGGGTGACCTGCCGCGCCATGCGTTGGTGGGTCGGCCGTCCTGGGACGCGCCCTGGTGGCGCGCCGACGCCGGGCGCGTGCAACTGGCCCGCGAGGCGGTGCAGCGCGCCGCACGGGGCGAGGTGGTGCGTTTCGATGCCGAGCTGCCGATGGGCGCGGGCCCGCCCCGCACCCTGTCCTTCGAGCTGGCGCCGGCGCGCGAGCCGGACGGCCGCATCACCTCGCTGGTGGCCTGTGGGATGGACGTGACGGAGCGGGTGCAGGCGCTGGCCGAGGTGCGGCGCAGCCGGGTCCAGGCCCTGGCCGCGGCCGAGGCCACCGAACGCGAACGCCGCATCTTGGAGGCGACCTTCAACGCCGTGCCTGCCGGGATCATCGTCGCCGATGCGGACGGCCGCCTCTTGCGGATGAACCGTGCCAACGCCCGCATCTGGGGCATCGCGCCGTACTCCACCTCGGTCGACGGGTACGGCGAGTGGAAGGGGTGGTGGGCGGGCGATTCCCCGCACGCCGGCGAACGCATCGCGCCGCAGGACTGGGGCCTGGCCCGCTCGCTGCGCACCGGGCGCGAATGCACCGACATCGTCGAGGTCGAGCCCTTCGGCCAGCCCGGCGTGCGGCTGGTGACGCTGCTGTCGGCTGCGCCGGTGCTGGACCCGGCCGGGCGCGTGCTGGGCGGGGTGGTGGTGCAGGTGGATATCACCGACCGCATCCAGGCCGAGCGGGCCCTGCGGGAGGCAGACCGGCAGAAGGACACCTTCCTGGCCACGCTGTCACATGAGCTGCGCAACCCGCTGGCGCCGATCCGGTCGGCGGCGCACCTGATCCGGCTCGCACCGTCCGCCGACGAGCGCGTGCTGCGCGCAGCCGCCGTGATCGAGCGGCAAAGCGCGCAGCTGGCGCGCCTGGTGGATGACTTGCTGGACGTGTCGCGCCTGAACTTCGGCAACCTGGCGCTGCAACGCACACGCACCGACCTGCGCCGCGTGATCGACAGCGCGCTGGAAACCAGCCGGCCCCTGATCGAATCCAGTGGGCACACCCTGGTGCTGGACCTGCCGTCCACGCCCTTGCCGGTCGAGGTGGACGAGACGCGGATTGCTCAGTGCATCGCCAACCTGGTGAACAACGCGTGCAAGTTCACGCCCGGGCCTGGCCGTGTCGAGGTGCGCGCCACGGCGCAGGACGCGCGCTGGGCGCAGGTCACGGTGTCGGACAACGGGCAGGGCATTGCGCCCGACATGCTCGAACGCGTCTTCGAGCTGTTCGCGCAGGAGCGCCGCAGCGGCATGGGCGGCAACACCGGGCTGGGCATCGGCCTGGCGCTGGTGCGCCGGCTGGTGCGCATGCACGGGGGCGACGTGCAGGTGCGCAGCGCGGGGCCGGGGCAGGGTGCGAGCTTCGAGATCCGCCTGCCGCTGCGCGAGGCGGACACCGGCGGTGACGGCCATGGCGACGGCGGCGGCAGCAGCAGCGGGTAACCCTTTGGTTGACTGGTCTGGCGGCACCTGCCGCCCGGACAATGGTCCGATGAGCCTGCCGCACCTCCGCCTCCTCTCTCCCTTCATCTCTCGTTTCACCCGCCCTTTCGCCTGCCTCGCCCTCGCCACCCTGGCAGCCTCCGCGCAGGCCCAGCCCCGCGAGTGCAAGCCCAACCCGCCCGAGGTGGCCCGCCTGGTGTCGGTGGTCGGCAGCTTCTATTCGGTGGACGGCCCGCTGGCCCATTTCGATCCTTGCCACCGCTCGGTGGACCTGTCGCTGCCCTGGGGCGCCGAGCGGCCGCCGCTCGTGATCGTGGTGCATGGGGGCGCGGGCATCGACTCCGCCACCAAGGGCGCGGTGTCGGCGTTCCGCAGCGCCGGTTTCGCGACGCTGGTGTTCGACGCGTTCGAGATGAACGGCTTCTACCAGGGCCCGGGTTTCTGGTCGACCTCGGCGACCAACGAGTCGCGCCAGCGCATGATCTTCAAGGTGGCCCTCGGGGCCTACGAGTGGGCGCGGCAACAGGTCCGCGTCGACAACCGACGCATCGTGCTGCACGGTCTCTCCAACGGCGGGCCTTCGGTCCTGAATGTCGCCGCGGTGGCCGATCCGGCCCATGTGCGCGGCGTGCTCGCCGAGGGGTCGCCGGCGGCCGGCATCGGGCTGCCGCTGGCGCTGAAGGTGCCGGTGCGCATGGTCTACGGCCGGCTGGACAACTACGGGGGCGTCGACGAGCAGGACTGGATGTGGGCCCGCACCGGCCGCTGCGCCATCAACCTGCCGAGCCCGGAAGCCGCACCCGGCACCGCCACCGACTGCAGCCGCCTCGCACGTCCGTACGAATCGATGCCCACGCCGCTGGCCTGGTTCGAGGCGCGCAAGGCCGAAGGCGCGCCGATCGAGTGGATCTGGCTCGACGAGACCGCGCATGGCGCCTTCGGCGGTCCGCTCACGCGCCGCATGGTCCACTACACCAACGGAAACCGGCGCATGGCCTGGGTCGGCGGTACCTCGGCGGCGCGGGAGCAGATGGTGAAACTGGCGAAGGAGCTGGTGCAGCCCTGAGCGGGCTCAGTCCCGCGTGACGCGCAGCAGCTCCTCGCGCGAGGTGAGGCCCTCGCGCACCAGCCGCTCGCCGTCGTCCCGCATGAGGCGCATGCCGCGGGCGATCGCAGCGTCGCGGATCTGCGCTTCCGATGCGCGCTCATGGACCAAGGCGCGCAGCCCTTCGTCGACGGCGATCAGCTCGAAGATGCCGGTACGTCCCTGGTAGCCGGTGCGCCCGCAGGCCTCGCAGCCCGGTCCGCCGCAGGCCTGGCACAGCTTGCGCACCAAGCGCTGCGCCAGCACTCCCAGCAGGGAGGACGAGAGCAGGAAGGGCTCCACGCCCATGTCGGTCAGGCGGGTGACCGCGCTGGCCGCGTCGTTGGTGTGCAGGGTGGCCAGCACGAGGTGGCCGGTGAGGGAGGCCTGGATCGCGATCTGCGCGGTCTCCTGGTCCCGGATCTCGCCGATCATGATCACGTCCGGGTCCTGCCGCAGCAGCGCGCGCAGCGCCTTCGCGAAGTCGAGTTCGATGCGCGGATTGACCAGGGTCTGCCCGATGCCGGGCAGCTCGTACTCGATCGGGTCTTCCACCGTCATGATGTTGCTGCGGGCTGCGTCGAGCCGGGACAGCGCCGCGTAGAGCGTGGTGGTCTTGCCCGAGCCGGTCGGACCGGTGACCAGGATGATGCCGTGGGGCTGCGCGATCAGGTGCAGGAATCGGGACAGCGTGTCGCCGGTCATGCCGACGGACTCGAGGCTCAGCTTGCTGTCGCTCTTGTCGAGGAGACGCAGCACCGCCCGCTCGCCGTGGGCGCTGGGCAGCGTCGACACGCGCACGTCCACCGCCCGGGTGCCGATGCGCAGGCTGATGCGCCCGTCCTGCGGCATGCGTTTCTCGGCGATGTCCAGTTCGGCCATGATCTTCAGCCGGGAGATCAGCGCCGCGTGCAGCGCACGGTGCGGCTGCACCACTTCGCGCAGCGTGCCGTCCACGCGGAAGCGCACCGACGAATGACGCTCGTAGGGTTCGATGTGGATGTCGCTGGCGCCGTCGCGCGCGGCCTGTGTCAGCAGCGCGTTGAGCATGCGGATGATGGGCGCGTCGTCGCTGGTCTCCAGCAGGTCTTCGACGGCGGGCAGCTCCTGCATCATGCGGGAGAGATCCGCCTCGCTCTGCACCTCTGTGACGACGCTGGCGGCGCTGGACTCGCCCTGGGCGTAGGCCGCGCTGATCCGCTGCGCCAGCGCCTCGGGATCCAGTCGCTGCAGGTCACGTACCGGCCACTTGCGCATCACCTCCCCCCAGGCCGGGCCGGGCAGCGCGCCGGCGTGCCACAGGGTGCGGGTGTCGCCGTCTTCCTCCAGCAGCAGCTGGTGGCTGCGCGCGAACGCATAGGGCAGGGGGTAACGGGCCATGGCGTGATCGGGCGGGCGACGGGTGGCGCGACCTATTCGCGGTCCCGCGCCGGTGGCAGTGGTTGCGCCGCTGGCGGAAGCGGTTGCGCCGCCGGCGCGGGCGCGGACGGTACCGACTCCACGGAGGATGCGTCCGGCACGGGCCGGGCTGGCTTCTGCGGTATGGGCGGCATCTGCGGCGCCTGGTTGATCGGGAAAAGGGGACTCGCCACCGGCTGCGCCTGACGCTGCTGCACCCGCATCAGGTCGTAGCGGTCCAACGCGAGCTCGTCGCTGCGGGCCGCGTCGCGCACCACCACCGGGCGCAGGAACACCATCAGGTTGGTCTTGCGGCGGTTGCGGGATTCGCTCTTGAACAGCCACCCCAGGCCCGGGATGTCGCCGATGCCGGGCACCTTCTGTCCGTTGCCGGCGTATTCGTCCTGCAGCAACCCCCCCAGCACCACGATCGCGCCGTCGTCCACCAGCACGTTCGACTCGATGGAGCGCTTGTTGGTCACCGGGCCGGTGGGCGAGCTGATGGAGCCGGCCTGCACGCTGGACACCTCCTGGAAGATCTGCAGCTTCACGGTGCCGCTCTCGCTGATCTGCGGGCGCACCCGCAGCGTCAGGCCGACGTCGCGCCGCTCGATCGTCTGGAACGGGTTCACCGCGCCCCCGCCGGTGTTGTTGTTGGTGTACTGGCCCGTCACGAAGGGCACGTTCTGGCCGATGACGATCTTGGCTTCCTCGTTGTCCAGCGTGAGCAGGTTGGGCGTGGACAGCACGTTGCCGTCGGCCTGCGTTTCCAGGAAACGCGCCAGACCAGCGAGCACATAGGTGCCGTTGATGTTGCGCACGATGCCGAGGGTGCCGCCAACCGGCGGGACGACGTTGGGGGGCGTCTGCGCCGCGCCGGCGTTGAGGGAAAACAGGTTGGAGCCGCCCACGGTGAAGTTGGTTCCGAGGACGCCGAGGGTGCGGTCGCCGGCGCTGCCCAGCACGTGCTGCCACTGGATGCCCAGCTCGGCGGCCTTGTCGGCATTCACCTCGGCGATCAGGCTCTCGACGAACACCTGCGCGCGCCGCGTGTCCAGCTGGTCGATCACCGCACGCAGCTGGCGGTACAGCGGATCGGGGGCGGTGATGATGAGTGCATTGGTGGCCGGGTCGGCCTGGATCTGGCCACCGGTGGTGGGTGGCGCCAGGGGTTGCACCGCCGCGCTGGCGGCGCTTCCCCCCGTACCGCCGCCGCCTGCCGCCGCCGGCAGGCTGGCCGGCGACCCTGTGGAGATTGCCTGCGCAGCCGCCGCGCCGGCGCCCGGTCCACCCCCCGCGGCAGCGGCGGGCGGCGCCAGGCTGGCCATCGCCGCCCGCAGCGTCACCGCCAGGCGGGTGGCTTCGGCGTTCTTCAGGTAGACGACGTGGATGTTCCCGCCCGCGGCCTGTGCGCTGGGCTGGTCCAGCCGCGCGACGAGGCTGCGTGCGAGGTTCAGCCGTGCGGCGTTTGGCGCGCGGATGATGAGTGCGTTGGTGCGGGGCTCGGCCACCACCACGACGCGCCCGGCCGCATCCAGGCCCGAGGCCGCCGGGCCCACTGTCGGTCCGCCACCCCCCGCTTCGGCCAGCCGCTGCACCACCGGCGCAAGGTCGGCGGCCACCGTGTGGCGCAGCGGGACGACCTCCAGGTCGGTGGTGGCCGAGACATCGAGTGCCGCAATGATGTGGCCCAGGCGCTGCAGGTTGTCCGCGTAGTCGGTGATGACCAGCGCGTTGGTGCCGGGGCTGACGTTGATCGTGTTGTTCGGGCTGATCAGCGGCCGCAGGATCGGCACCAGCTGCGTTGCGGATTCGTGCTGGAGCCGGAAGATCTGCGTGGTCATCGCATTGCCGCCCGCCGGGCGCTCGACGACCACGGGGCCGCCCTGCAGTCGGGCTTCCGCTTCGGGCACTACCTTGAGCAGGCCGGCCGCGTCGACCACGGTGTAGCCCGCCAGCCGCAGCGTGGCCAGGAACTGCGCGTAGGCCGCCTGTGGCGACACCGGCCGGTCGGTGGCGAGGTTCAGGGTGCCGCGCACCCGCGGGTCGACCACGATGCTGCGCCCGGTGATGGTGGCCATGGTGCGGGCCACCGCCTCGATGTCGGCGTTGGCGAAATTCAGTGTGACCGGCTCCTGCCGTCCTGGCCGGCCGGCGGCGCGGTTTTCCGGCAAGGCCAGCACGGGGGCGCCACCGCCGGCCGAGCCGGTCGGTGGCGCCGATGGCGCCCCTGCCGTGGGGCCCGACCCCGGACCACTGCCGCCGGGCGCAGCCAGCGGTGCGGGGGGCATCACGGGATAGGTCGGCGCCACCGGAGAGGCATCTGGTCCTGCGCCCGCACCCGCGCCGGCACCTAGGCCTGGGCCGCCTGTGGGTCCGCTTGTGGGTCCGTTCCCGGCGCCGGCCGCGGGTTGTGCCCGCCCGACCGGGCTGGCGGACATCAGCGCGATGCCCAGTGCCAGTGCCAGGGCACATCGGGCCGGTGTGAGGAGAATGCGTGAGGCCATGCGTGCGTCAACCCAGAGTGATGAGCGAGCGCGCGCCGTCGCGCCGCCCGATGATGTGGAGGACGTTGTCCAGGGCTGCTTCGGCGCCGGGCTGGGCCCGGGCCTCGCCGGCAAAGCGCAGGCGCCCGCCCACCCACTGCCCGCGGCCGGACAGCTGCAGGCCTCCCTGCAGGGTTTCCAGGTGCAGGCTCGGCACCGCGCCGCCCTCGAGCGTGAGGCGATAGCTGCCGACGGGCCGCAGCGGGGTCAAGCGGGTGGCTGCATCGCGCACCGTGACCTCGGCGCGGCCACTGACCTGCAGCCGTTGCGCGCGCCATTCCAGGCGCAGCTGGCGGGTGGCCAGCTCCAGCCCGCCTTCCAGGCCCAGGGTGTTCCAGGGCGTGCCCAGGCCAGCCAGCCAGTCCGACGGCCAGTGCGAGGCGGGACCGTCGGCCAGCGCCCATCGGACGACACCCGGCGACCAGGACACGGTCGCCTCCAGCGGGCTGCGCGTGCAGCAGTCGGCGGCGAGGCGCACCCGCAGCGTCGCGGGGAGCGCCGGACGCAGCTGCCAGAAGACCCGCGAGGGCAGGGTCGCCGCGTCGCGGCTGCCCGCGCCGCCCGTGACAACGAGGCCGGCCGACCCGTTCCACACCGTGCCGCGCGGCGAATCGAGGCGCAGCCGCCCCTCGCTGGTCCGTTCCACGGCCCAGGCCGCCCAGCGCGCTGGCGCGAAGGCGACCAGGGTGACGGCCAGGCCCAGCAGACCTCCCAGAAAGGCCCAGCGCCAGGGCGCGCGGGCGCGCGGCGTGGCGGCCCGGAGCTTCCCCCGATCGGCGCCGGCACGCGGCTGGCCAAGGATTGCGGTCATGGTCATCTTCCTCTGGGCGGCAACTGGAGGGCCAGGGTGCCCTCCCACAGGCCTGCCGCGTTGCGGGACAGGCGGGCCTCGGACGGTCGCGCCCGCGCATCGATACGCGCCTGCGCCAGCCATAGCGCCAGCGCTTCGCCGCGTACGCCCGAGAGGGTCAGCGTCGCCCCGTCGCCCGTGAACTGCAGCCGTGCGGCCAGCCCCATCTGCTCGGCGACGGAGGCCTCCAGTGCGCGCCGTGCATCGTCCCGCCCCACGCGGGGCAGCGACTGCAAGGCCTGCGCCTGGCCCTGCAGGCTGCGCATGCGCTGCAGCTGCTGGTCCAGCGCGTGGTGGCGTTGCGGCGCATCGCGCAAGGTCGACAGCGCCGGCGCGAGCGCCACCCACCACACCAGCGCGCCCGCCAGCAGGCCCAGGGCGATGGCGACCATCGCCTGCTGCCGCCGGGGCTGCGCCTGCCACCGCTCGCGCAGGCGGCCGCGCCATCCGGTCGAGGACGTCCCGCTCCGATCCGACGCACGGCGGCTGAGCGGGGTCATGGCAGTCCCTCCGGCTTCACCTGCAGCCACTCCCCCTGCAGTTGTGCGACGAGGCCCTGGTTGCCCAACGCGGGGGCGGCGGCCTGCCATGCGCCGGAGATCCCGCCCGTCCCCCGCAGGCGCAGCTGGCCATTGGCATAGTCGATGTCGGTGACGCTGCCGGCTTCCGGCAGCCGGGCCAGCGCCCCGAGCAGCGATTCGAGGTCGGCCGGGGCGGGGGCGCCCGTGGCCTGGCGCAGTGCGCTGACCTCGCGCTCCATCTGCGCCGGCGCATCGACCACCACCCGCACCTGGGGGAAGGTGGCGGTCAGGGTGTCGCGCACCGCCAGGCGCTTGGCGTCGAGTGACTGGCGCTCCATCCACGCCCAGGCGTTCAGGCCGGCGAGTTGCGCGACGAGCAGCACGCCCAGGGCCCAGCGGGCCGGCCGCCACTCGGGCGTACGCCACAGGGTGGAGAACGCGGCCGTGCTTCGCCGCAGCCAGCGCGTGCGGGCCGAGCGGGCCAGGTCGAATTGCGCGAGGTCCCAGCGGGACTGGGCCGCCTGAAGCCAGCGCTGGGCCGGGGTCTGCAGCACGGCAGGACGTTGCAGGCAGGCCTCGGCCAGCGCGCTGACTGCCGGCTCTGCGAGCAGTAGCGCGTCATCGGCTCCGGTGGCCGGCAGCAGGTCCGTCACGCCTGGCCCCAGGGGTACGCGCTGCACGCCCGCCGGGCCGCGCGCGATCAGCCAGGCCGCGTCGGGTTCGCCGGTCGCGAGCCATCCGGCGGGTGCCTCCGGCGCGACCTCCGGCACCACCCGCGCCGGGTGGCGGCCTGCGATCTCCAGCGCATTCAGCGCCGCCCGCAGCCAGCCGCGATCGCAGGCCGCCACCCAGGCGCCAGTCCCGGCACGCGCGCCGGGCTCGAGCGCGAAATGGACCGCCTCGGGTTCGTCGAGCAGCTGCTCTTCGAGCAGCCCTTCCAGCGCAGCGCGCAGGCGTGACGAACCGGCGGGCAGGCTGCGGGGCCAATCCACCCGGTGCCAGGACATGCGACTGGCGGGCACCACTGCGACCACCTCGCTGCCCGCCCCGGTGGCTGCCGGCAGGAGCAGTGCGGCCGCGCAGCCGGTTCGCGTGAGGCTGCGCCCGTCGGTCGACAGGACGAAGTGAAATTCGGTGCCGTCGGTGACCGGCTCCTCCGGCAGCAGGACGAAGAGGGACGCCATCAGCCCGCGCCTTTCGTCGCGGCCGGCGCGCTGACCAGCCGCTCGCGCTGCAGCACCCGCACCCGCTGGGTGTCGCGCTCGACCAGCGAGCGTTCCTCGATCACCAGCCGGTCCAGCCGCAGCCGGCCCCGCACTTCGAAGAAACGGCTGCTGACGGAGGCGCTGGCATCGTCAGGCGCCCGGCCCAGCACCTGGGCGGCCTCCTGCACGGTGCGCAGCGGCGCGCCGGCGCGCCGGCTGACCAGCCTCTGCGCATCGGCGAGGCTGATGCCCTCCACCGCGGCGGCGATGACGGTGGCCGAAGCAGTGTTCAGGTTGACCGGCGTGGCCACCGGCAGCACCACCACATGGGGTGAGAGCGCCTGCACGGTGGCGGGTGGCACACCGAGCCATCCCAGCTGGCTCACGCGCCAGGGACGCAGGGGCGTGAGGCCGCTGCCGTCCGCGGTGTCGGGTGCATCCGTTGTGGTGCCCGTAGCGCCCGTGGCAGTGGGCGTCTGGCTGGCGCGCACCATCTGCACCGCCATCGCCTCCAGCTGCTGCCCCGGCAATCTCAGCTGGACAAACAGCCGCTGGAAACTGCGCAGTCCGGACTCGGACACCCGTGGGCCCTGGACCAGGTTGGCCAGGTTCAGGCGCGACTGCAGGTCGACGATCTCGCCGGAAAGAAAGGCCTCGTCGACCGTCGTGCCGCGGGTGTCCGTGTTCCGGTCCGCGGCGAGGAAGGTGGACAGCCGCGACTCCTGCAACGGCACCGCCCAGGGTTCGGCCAGGTGGTCGATGGCGCCAGCGGCCGCGTCTTCCCGCAGGATGAGACGAGTCCAGTCCAGCGCGCCAGACAGGATCCATGCAGCCTGGGCGCGCTGGCGTTCCGCCGCTTCGACCTCGATCGAGCGCCATTGCTGCCAGAGCCCCGCCGCGGCCAGCGTGGCCACCAGGACCACGGTGAGCAGGGCCGCGAGCAGGGCGGCGCCGCGCATGCGCGTCGGGCGACGGGTGCGGCTCATGACGCACCCCCGGACAGGCGCGGGCTCACCCAGTCGAACGTGAGCGTTCCGGCCACCGGCTGGCCCGCGGGCAGGGCGAGCACGAGGCGCACGCCTTCGGGAAGGCTGTAGGTGACGCCCGTGGTCCGGGGTTGGCCGCCGGTACTCGTGTCCGCCGCATCGCTGGATTGCGGGTGCGTCCATGCATCGCCCCGGTAGAAGTACACCTGCCAGTCGTCCAGCGGCAGGACGGCGGTCTCCCGCGCCCGCTCACTCGCGCCCGGATTGCGCGCCCAGAGGCCTGCCTGCTGCCAGGCCCCCTGCAGGGCCTGGCGCTGTGTCATGGGAAGCGACTGCCAGCGGCGCCAGAGGCTGCCATCCGCCCCTGCGCGGCGGGTCCATGCCGCCACCACCACCCCCTCGCCCTCGAGGCCGCTGCCCGCGTCCGCGCGCCGCACCAGCCGCAAGACCTGGCCGTCCCACTGCGCGGTGGGCTGCCCGGGCAAGGTCACGGCGGCGTCGAGGTCGGCGCGCCACTGGGCCAGGCCCACCTGCAGGGCCAGCGTTTCGTCCGCACGCGCCTGCAGCGTTGACTGGGTCCGCACCATCGCGTCGAGGCCCCGCCATCCCATCACCGCCAGCAGCGACAGGGCGAACAGCGCGACCAGCAGCTCGACAAGCGTGAAGCCCGCCGGTCGGCGCCGGGCCTCTCCGTCCCTTGCTGCTGAGATCGGCATCGGCGTGCTCATCAGGATCCACCCATCACCGTGGCCACCTGCAGCAGGTGCTGGCCATCACGCAGCACCTGCGCCTCCACCCGCCGGAAATTCGGGTTCGGCGTCGGGGCCACCCGCACCTGCAGCTGCAGGGACGTGCCGCCCTGGTTGCAGGATTCGGAGGCATCGCCCAGCGGCGGCAGCCGCTGCGGGAGGCGGCGGGCGGCGAGTGCGTTGTCGGCGCAGACCTGCGCCAGCAGCATCTCGGTCTGGCGCCGGGCGTTGTCGGTCAGGGCCGCGGTCGCCTTCAGTCCCGCGGTCAGTGCGACGGCCGTGATGCCGAGGGCGACCATCACCTCCACCAAGGTGAACCCGCGCGCGCCGGCGCGGCGATGTTGCGTCATGGCGGCGACCCCACGCGAAACGGCCGGATGCCGTCGGTGCTGACGGCCATCGGCCGCCCTGAGGCCTGTCCTGATGTGAGCACGACCACCTGTGGCGGAAGGATCGGCTCCGGGCCCAGCACCAGCACGGGTGTTCCCTGCACCTGGGTGTCGGCGGACAGCCAGCGGTCGGGGAGCGCGCCCGTCGCCAGGCCCTCGAAACGGAACCCGCCTTCGACGGGTCTCCAGCGCACGCCCTGGCCGGTGGCGCGGGACTGGGCCCTGGCGGAATCGAGCAGGGCGGACAGCCGCAGGGCCTCGCGCTCCAGCTGCGTGGCCGCCGAATCGCGCAGGGCGAACACGACGCCCGCGCTGCCGATGGCCATGATGGCCATCACGACGAGCAGCTCGACCAGCGTGAAGCCGGTCGCAGACCTGCGGCGGGCCGGTCGCTGGCCCTTCCGGGCCCCATTCCGGGGCTTATTGCCAGCTTCCAATGTCGGCATCGCGGCCCTCGCCCCCAGGCTGTCCGTCAGCGCCCAGGGACAGGATGTCGACCTCCCCCTTCACCCCCGGGTTGACGTACTGGTACGGCCGCCCCCAGGGGTCGTTGGGCAGCTTCTCGAGGTAGGGTTTCCAGTGCGGGGGCACCGGCTCGGCCTGGGGTCGGGTCACCAGGGCCTGCAGCCCCTGCTCGCCGCTCGGGTAGCGTTGGTTGTCCAGGCGATAGAGCTTGAGGGCCTGCATCAGGTTGTTGATGTCGGTGCGGGCAGCCGTCACCCGGGCGTCGTCGGCCCGATCGAGCACGTTGGGAACGATCAGTGCCGCCAGCACGCCGATGATGACGAGCACCACCATCAGCTCGATCAAGGTGAAGCCGGCAGCCCGGATTCGCTCACGGATTCGCTTACATGCGTACGACTTCATGGCGGATATGAGTTAAATAGGTTTACTCCATGATAATCCAGCCATGGCCTTTGCAAGCACCCTCCGCCCCGCCTCGCGTGTCCCGCTGATGCCCCGGTTCGTGGCCCTGGTGCTGGGTGCCCTGGCGGTGGGTAGCGTGGCCTATTGGGGGTTGCGACTGGTGGGGACGGGTGTGAGTGCCGATGGCGTCTCGCCCGTATCGGCG
>JACCEA010173318.1_pt1 | contig 36486 bp, 57 predicted proteins | sample 7449851 | NCBI WGS metagenome assembly JACCEA01 (sample SAMN15323453, study PRJNA562643) | freshwater metagenome | isolation source: river surface water | place: USA:Blue River Watershed | collected 2017-08-18 | reverse complement strand
CAGTAATCGCCCACGCTAGGTACGAATGTATCGATGCGAGTATAAACCGCGCCTGTGTCGCTCTGCTGCGCGTTTGTGCCTTGCCAGTCAACTACATCGACTGAGAACTTGACAGCCTGATATGTGCGATTCGTCGCGCCTGTGACTGTTTCTGTGACTGGATTATAACTGCCGCCGCTCGTGATAACTAAAGCCTGGCGAAAGTCTGCAAACTCATCGTTAATGAGTTCGTCTGCTAAATCCTGAAACTCTGCTTTAGTTGTCGCCATGATTAGCCCCGCTGCAAGCCTGAGCCGCCCTTGGTGAACGGACGCAACAGCAAGTCAAGTTCAGGTACTCTCGGCTTGAATGTTACTTGTGTGCCAGCTTCATAGCTAACTGACTTTGAGCCAACGCCATCTAGCGATTTTGACTCTGCCGCAATCAATCCGCCAGCAAGCACAGTTGCATCTAGCGACAATCTGCCTGCCTGCTGTAGCTCAACAGCTTTTAATGCTGCTTTGCTAATGTCAGCAATAGCAACAACATCAGTTGGCAAGCTCATTGCCTGTGCTGCGTCTAGCTCTTGGCCTTTGAAGGTGTAGTAAGTATCAATGAAGTCAGCAGATAGAATCAAATCCTGGTCAAGCGTTGCGTTTGATACAACAATGCCGCGCTCTGCTGCGTATGCTTCGTATAAAGCTGCTGTGGTATATGAATTCGTGCCGAGTGTAGCCATCATTGAGCCTCGCTGCGTCTGTGTTCTCTAATTCGCGCCCAAACAATAAATGAGCGTTCAACAACCAATAACAACAAAGCAATGAATGACAATAAGTCCATCCAAGGGAAAGCGCCAATGTGCGTTATTGCGTTATTAATTGGATCTGGCAAGTAGTCTCGAAGATTGTATACTGCACTTGTGCCACCCGCTGCTGTGATGGCTTTGTGAGTTAACGTGCCAGTGTAATCATGGACGTTTGTTATCATGTGATCTAGCAGCCATTTCATGCTCTCTTTCATTGCGTATGATCTTTTTGACTCGGTTGTAGCAATGATAGCCCATTAAGCCAACGCATACAATGATAAGCAATGTAGTCAATAAATCCGGCATCCTGTTTGCCCCGCCGCCAATAAGCTGAGCCAGCACATACGCGTTGATGATAGTGATCAAGTACGGCTGGATCTTGTCAAATCCTGTGTCAAAGTTGGCGTGAAAAAATACCGCTTGGTCAACTGCACCCAAAAAGTATACAGCACCAAACGCGAGAAATATCTGTCTAAAATCTGATATTTTTGTGATATTGGCTTGCGCGAAGTAAAAGTAAAGCGTTGAAACTACTAAAAAAGCTGCGAAGTCAGTAGTTGTGAAGGCTTGTATTAAAGTGTAACTTATTAAAGTGATAAGCATGACAATAGCCTTGCAATTGAATAGCGCGATTAAGCACCATGCAATAGCAAGGAAGAAAGTAAAGTTACTTACGCTTAGGTTTGCGAGCTGCATTGCCGCCCGTCCCGCCTTTCTTGCTGTCTTTGGTATCTGTGCCGCTCATGTTATCTCCGCAAGTTAAGTTATCGCCGCGACTAATCCGTTAGAAGCTCCGGCGATTTAGTATAGCATTTATTCAGCAGGCATACGTAATACTCAAGAAACACTTACATTGTTGGCTTTGTGCTTACGTTTAGGAATTACACTTACAAAAAACAAAACCAGCACAAGGCTGGTCTGTTTGCTGCGGCTTCGGCATTGAGCAGCTACAACGGAAAGGTAGAAACCGTACTATGCAGCCAGAAAGAACCTGCCTTCAACAATTTCAACAGAGAAGCTAAGGCGATTGGAGGAAGGCCAATCTAGTCTGTAACTCTGCATCGGCCATTGTTGCCAAGCGTGGGATTTTAAATAGATTAGCGCAACGCTTTGAATTAGGCAATAAAAAAGGCGACCGAAGCCGCCTGATTTTATTTTTTGCCTTTGGGCTTTTCAGCTTCTGGCTCGACTGCGTGATGGTCTAAAACCTCATCGCCATCTTGAGCAAACTGAGCGTCAACAATCTTCCGACCTTCTGCGCGTAACTTCGCTTTAAGCTCTGGCGATACTGGATGCACAACGTAAATTACTGACATATAATCTCCAAACAAAAGAGGGGCGAACCCCTCAATTATTATAAGTCTGCGTTTGCGATTGTCACAACGCCTGCTGTGTTTTTCACGTCAGTCATTGTTAGATCCCAGTTTGAACCAGTCGCAAGCTCTGCGTCAGCTGGTGACTTGCCGCCGTTGGTAACGTCCCAAGTGTAACCCTTCAGCATTACACCAAAGTCGTAGTCGGCTTGGAATGTTTCTTCAATGCGCTGCTTGCCGTTCACTTTCTCGATGTTCGTCTCAACTTGTGAGCCGTCCATGATAGTTGCAGCGCCTGGCACTAATGACAAGGTGTAAGACTTGTTCGGAGTGCCTGCCAAGTAAAGCGCTGGCGCATCAGTGACGATAACTGGCTTACCAAGAATATCGACAACAGTAACGTTTTGCGCTTGGAACAGTTGCGGAGTGTTAGCCAAGTTAGCACCAACCAGTTTATGGTAGCCGCTGCCGTTCATTACGGTTGCAGCTAATGACTGACTGCGATCACCGAACTTAGCGTGCGCACCGTTCATCGCAGCGTATGAAACGCCAGCAGAACCAGACACGTCATTGCGTGCAGCAGCTTGGTTAGCAATTGCAGCAACTAAACATGCAATGGCAGTATTCAACTGGTCTTGCAGGATTGCTTCTGACAGTTGCTGAGAAATTAATGCAATTGCAGCAGCTTCGTTAGATTGAATCCAGCTAAGCTGTGATGGCTCCCATACGATTGGACCAAAGCCGCCAGCGACTTTTACGCCTGCATCTTTGAACTGTGACAAGTTAGTGCCTATCGCTGCGCTGTTGGCTGCGTAACGGTCTACGCGACGACGGCTTGAGTGTAACGCAGTGAACATTGAGCGCTCAAAGAAGTCACCCTCAAAGTTTTGGTTTGCTAAAATGATTGTGCCGTTTGATGCAACGTTAAACTTGTCGATCATCTGGCCCAAAGTTTCGTACGTCGCTTCTTTGACGTACTCGTTAAAAACTACCATGTTGGACAATGCCATTGTTTCACCTCTATTTGTTTATTTTAAACTTCTGTGCAAAATATTTGGCTCGTTCGTCTTTTGAGCCGTCTACTTTGCCCGAACCAGTGAAGGCACTGCCTGAACCATTCGAGCCTTGAGCCAAACCACCACCGCGAGTAGTAACTTCGGCCTTAATTAATCGCTTGAATCGAGCCTCTTTTTTAAGTTCAGCCTCGAAGCCTGCGCGGTCAACACTGAGGGCACTGCCATCAGCGCTGTAGAAAACTTCCTTACCAGTTGCCGGGTCAATCTTTACTCGATGGCGGATTAAATCTGCAATCGCTTCCCCGTCTTCACTGTCGATGCCTAACGTAAGACCAATCTTGTCAGCTAATGCCGCTGCTTGTTGTGCTGCCTGCTTCGCTGTCAGCTCCTGCTCAACTTCTGCGCGTACCCGTTCAGTGGTTCGCTTTTCAAGATCAAGCATTCGTTCTTCGTACTCTTTTTCGATCCGCGCAACGTCGCCTTTGCTGCGCGCTTCTTCAAGCGCCTTAGCTCGTGCGTCTTCAATTTCTTGCGCCTTCTGCTGCTCAAATGTTTTAAGCTTGCTGTCAAGACCGTCAAGGCTTGCTTTCAGCTTGCCAACTTTAAGTTCAGCCACTGGCACAAATGCGCCCTCGTGCTCGGTGTAGTCCTTTTGTACAAAGTCCGGTAATTGGTTAAATTGCTCTTGCGTTAATGGCATCGGATACGATCCTTTTATTAGTTAAAGCGCAAGCACTACTTGCGCCATTTGATTTTATACCTGTCTTACTAAACCGTCAAATTATCGCCACTGTCAATGGCATCAAGCACCGCTTCGGCATCATCCATCGACCAGCCGCCCTTAGCTAGCTCTCGAATTGCCAGCTCGCGCGACTTGAGCCCAGCCATTACCAATTCCATAATCACGCGCACCTCTTCAACTGATAGTTTAGACTTTGCAAAGGTGCGCGGAAGACTGATTACTACTTGATCTGCATTCTGCTCGATGGCATCAGCGCCCCACAAACCCTCAAACATGCCGCAATATAAAATCACTTTCTGATATGCAGACTCTAAGCCTTGAGCCAAAGCAACCAATCGAGCGTTATTCTCTGCTGCTGCAATCTCTGCCTCTGTAGCTGTCGCGGCTTTCACGTCGCCTTGCAGCACTGCGCCCATTTGCCGCGCTTCTTGCGTGTTGCGCTCAAAGTATGACTCGTAAGGCTGCACTGAAGTTTCACAGCCAATAACCTCAACTGTGCAGCCTTCAGGTAATGTATTGCGACTGCCTGAACCTGTCTCAATGTAGCTGCGCCCGTTAGCTGCTTCAAATTGTTCAATGAAGTTCGACCGCGCACCGAAAACATAAGTAGTAGGCGGTAAGTTGCGAATAGTCTCTTTGTACTCGGCGCTCATACGATAGCGAGCTAATGCCAAGTCGCAGATTGGGCTAATAAAACCCATCTGTTTTGGCAATGCACCTGCCTTGATTTCTTCGTCTGATGCGAAAGTTACGGGCAACCAGGTTAACGCTGAGCCGCTAACAGTCATATAGCTGCGCTCGCCTTCTTCAAGCCCTGATGAGCGTTTGACAATCTTCTGTTGATAGTAATTACCATCTTCATCAAGCGCTAACACCAAATAAGACTCTACCGCAGTGTGCGTAGCTGTGTACGGATCAAACTCTGTGCCGTCTTCACGTAGCATGATGTATACCAACTGCATAGCGCCATTGATGCGTGAAAAGTGCCAAGTCACAACCTTGTCGCGGTTGTATGCCTTGATTGTCGCTCTTGGGTTAGCTCGCTGCACGTCTTCAATGGAAACATCTGTCAAGTCTACCTCAGACAACCCGAGATAGTCAGATACAAGCACTTGCCATTTGATCGGCATGATTTCCGATGCGGTTTGCTCAATCATGCCTGTTAATGATGTGCCGTCATTGTCGGAAGAGTCTAACAAGTAGCTCAATCGTTCAGGCAGTTGAATATCCGCTTCTTTAATCTTCATGCGCCCAAGCAAACTAGCTAACGTCTGACCGCCATAGTTTTGATACTCAGCGTTGGCAATGTAGATGTTGTATCGGTTTCTCGCGTCAACAGTTGTTTTGTCGCCATCGCTCGGATGCGGCAATAAATCATACTGAGCCTGCTTAACAAAGAACTCACCAGCCAAGGCAATTCTTGTTTCTTCAATCTTCGGCAACATCAGCGCCGCTTCGGTGTGTAATGTAATCTGCTGCATGTTGCGCCTCTAATCGTTTTTAATAGTTTACTGCTAAATGCCAATCTTAGCAAAAGCCTTGCTGTCTCGCTCGCGTAACTGCTCTAAGGTTAACGGATTGCCAAAGGTGTCAGTCATGCTTTCAATCTTCAATCCGCCGTCTAGGAATAACTCTGCGCGAGTCTTGCCAAGTGAGTCAATGACAAATTCACGCGACTGCTGCCGTAACCATGTGTCCGGTGAAATATCCGCAGGCACTTGCTCAATCTTGAATGTACCTAAGTCTTTGCGCCCTTTGTAAGTCGGCTTTTTATCGTCATCAGTTGGATAGTCTGCACCTGAGCCAATAGCCGGAGCCATGCCGATTGGCTTGTTCTGACCTTCTAGCAGATAGACATAACTTGAGCGGCAACGGAAATGTCTAGGAAGTCTAACATAGCTATCATCTTCTAGCTGCCAAGTGCGCCCATGTAACGAGCGACAGCCAAGTGATGTGCGATTGTCTAACATCGCAAGAAAGTAACGCTTATCGATTATATCGCGGTTATCAACTGCCATCGCTTCTCGCGCGCTTTGTGCGTAGTGCATTACTCCTGTGCGAGCCAATGCTTCAGCTTGTTGCTTGGCCAGTCCTTCATTGAAGGTCTTGAGTGACTTTGTAATTTGCTGAACCGTTGCGCCACGAGTGTAACCAATCTTCACAAGGTTGTTGTACTGCTGTGCGTATTCCTGAGTTGCAGTGTTCACAAACTCAGCCCACGCACCAACTTTTGCGCGCTCGCCTTCACCAAGCACCATCAATGCCGCATTAACATAATCAATAATCGACTTACTGCCTGGAGTAGCTAACTCGATGTCATTCCACTTGCCAATAAGCTCTGCATAGTAGCTAGATTCGTAAACCGCCAGCGATTGCAGCTCTTTAGTTGCCTCTTGCCATCCTGACGAGTAAATCTCTGTGACTGATTTGCTGATGGCTTTAGTGATGCGGTTAAGCTGCGCTGCGCTTTTGATTTCCTCTTGAGATAACAGTATTTCGCGCACTGACTTGTAAGCATCGGCAAGCGACGGATAAACGTTAGTTTTGAGCAAGCCAGTTGCCACTCGTTGCAGCATTGCTTCGTGCCGTAGTTGATCAGCTGTTAGACTCATCGATTAAATCTCTCAATGCTGTTGCTAGTATTTTAAGCATTATGGCTTTATCACCATGATAAGGCAAACCCTGAGCCATGCGGCGTATATCAGTCAAGCATAAAACATGCACAGCTTCAGCAGTTGCAACAACAATGTGTGGTTGATGCTCTGCTATATTGGTCATCTGCGGCCCCAGTTTAGCGGTGCGCAGATTGGTGCATTGATTGGGAACTCATAGCAAACCAGATACCCAAGCGCGTCTGTAATGTGGTCAAGCCCTAGTGACTTATCCGGCAAGTTAGTGTCTTTCTTGTACGTCATGCCGTCCAAGCCTTTTATCAGCTCTTTGCAGCGAGGATGAATAAACAGCCTACTTTCACCTTTGGCATTCTTGAGCATTGCCTGCACTGTGTTTATACGGTCCGCAACTGGATCATGCGCTTTTGGTGCAAATGTGATAAATCCGAATTGCTCAAGAATAACAAAGTCAGTAACACCACCTGCCGCGCTTGTTTTTCTTGCTCTACCTGCTGGATCTGGATATGCGCGAATCTTGTGATTTGGGTAACGACGTTTTATTTCTTGCGCAAGCTCTGTTGTATTGCTGTTTTCGATGCTGATTTCGTCAATGATGTGCAACTGGTCAACAACCTTAACACCGATAGCCGCAGTGACTGGTGAGACGTTAAAGTCAATGCCGATAAAAAGCTCCCGAGTATCATCAAGCGTTAAAAGCGAATTGCTAATGTTTACACCGCGATCAAAGTTAGAGTAAACCCGATTTGATAGAGTTTCAAAGCTGGCCAAGTATTCTTGCTTGAATGTTCTTTCCGGTAATTCTCGCTTGGCTGCTTCAATCTCCGACAATGCAACATTGCCGCCGTCAGCAGTTGTGAAAGTCCATGCTTGCCAATTATCGTCATCGCCATTCATTGCGTAATCATACAAATCTTTGGCCCAACTCCAGCCAGCAGGCGAGCTAATAAAAACAACTGGCGCAAGCTGGTCAGATGTTGCAGGTCTTACAACTTCCGTCCAGACTTCTTCAGACATAAAACAATATTCATCTAGCACAGCGCCAGCCAATGAAACGCCGCGCAAGCTGTCGCGGTTCTCAGCGCCTTTTAATTGGATAACTGAGCCATTAGGCAATTCAATGAATAGCTCTGATTCGTTTTTAACTGAGAATAAGCCATCGCCAAGCTCTTTGAGTAATCGCCAAGCAATTGACTTAGCCATAACGTATGAAGGGGCAATGTAATAGTAAATGCCTTTCTTAGCTCCAGCCTGAGCAAGCAGCCAAGTCAGGGCAAAAAAGGTTTTACCAAACCTACGTCCGCAGATAAGGACCTTAAATCGAGTGTTACCGCGCCATACTTTTGTTTGTGGCTTTGTTAGCTTAATCTGCATCAGCTTCAGAATCTAAGACAACAACCAACTGCACTTGCTCGGTTTCGATGTGTCCGGTGTGTTCAACTGCTTTGCGTTTTGATGCGACGTATTGCGCCAACTCTTTGTAGCAGTCTTTTGCTAGATCAAGCTCTCCGGCTTCGTGTGACTGCTTTGCAATTTCCGCAAGCCCTTGAATTGGATGCTTACAACCTGTGGCTTGGATAAGGTTTAATAACTCTTCTTTATCCTTGTTTGGGACGCCTTTCGGCCTTCCTGCGCCTTTTGGATTTCTAATATTTGTCAATTCTTTTTTTGCTTCACTCATATCAAGCACCGCTTAATAAACACCAGCACCGCTGGCAGATTAGCCGAGTATAGCGCAAAAGAAAGCAGCCCGAAAGCTGCTAGTTGGTTTCCGTAATATCAAGCTCGATCAATCTGAATCTGCTTTATATACTCTGGATAAATTGTATTACCTTCCTCATCCTCAGAAACATCAATATATTCAGGATCAACTGGCATCCAAGGAAAATCAATAAATTGGCGGCTTCGGCTTGATGTAAAACAACTGCCGTTTTTATCCCTGAAGACATATCGATCAAGCCAATACGCCTTTCCTTGCTTGCCAACTTTAAATATTGAACCGCAAATTCTGTTTTGGTAGTTGTTATCGCCAACTTCATTCCATTCATCATCAGCTCCGGTTAGAGGTGAAAGTGGTTTGAATTTGGCGACTTTATTGAAAACTCCTAACGTATAAGATGCAGAAAATCCGCTATGTCCTTCGCCGGAAAATACGCACAGCATGTCAATCACGTTTTTACAAACAGCTCCTTGCATTTTGTCTTCGAAAACAAAGTTTGAGTCACACCACTCAGCGCGGATAAACTCGCTACTTGCGTATTCAACCAGTTTTGAATCTGTTGTTTTTCTAAGTAAAAACAGTGCAAATTTATTTAAAGTTTGTTTCATTTTATATCTCGCTTTGTTTAATTTACCCATTATTCCAACTCCGTTATATCTAGTTCAACAACATCATCAATACAAGTCTTATGCTCTACTGCTAACTCGTAAACCATTGGCTGCACAAGTGCTAGCATGTTGCTGGCTGTGATTTCGGTCTGGATAAAGTCGCCTGCGCGTGTTGTTGCTGCAATGCGGTATGTGTTCATAACTTTCTCCATAAATCCAAGTCTCTAACTCGCTCTTTCAGTTTGTCATACTTTGCCATTCCAACAGTTTCAGACTCCAAAGCCATGAGCAGCGCTTTAAATGGATTTCTACTGCAAAAACTTTTATTGGCGACATTCACAGCAAAAAAGAATCCGCGACTGAATGAAACATGCAAATTAATCTCGATGTAAATTTCTAAATCGTCAGGCTTCGCAGCCCATGCTGATGTTTCAATCGCGCTCATTCTGTATAGGTTAAATTTCATGCTATCAACTCCAATAAGTTGTCAATAAGTATCTGCTCAGTTAAATCATCAACAAACGCTGGCGGAGTAGGAACTGCTACCCCGCCGGCATCTATGACTTCGCACTTGCCTTTGCAGTCGTTGATCATCTCTGAGTGCTCAGTGCGCAACCACTCTGTCAAATCAGTGTGCCGATAAGGTGCAGCAAGCCTCGTCCACTTAGTCAGTGTCTTGTGCTTGCCGTTTCGCTCTACTGCGTAGACGGTTAGCAGAATCCCCCATCTGAAAGCGGTTCTATCAAGCGCTGCGGCCACCGATTGCGTGATTGGCTCTATCTTACCTGTTTTGATGTTTATCGCGTCAATGCCTTTTGTATGCTGCGATAGGCGCATTTTCAGCGCCAGGTTACGCATTGCGATGATTGATTGCGTTATTAGCCTTTTGTTTGGGTTGTGGGGTTTTCGCTTAGTCATACGGCAGTACCTGCTTTAGCTGCCGCTCTAACTATTGCTCTGCGAGTTGCTAAAAAAGCATCTTGTTTTATTGTGTCTTCTTTAGGAAAAAACCCTAACAGAGCGCCACTTATCGAAGTTGCAGATGCTTGGCAAGGTCCGGTGCATACCATTAAATTCAGCATGACAGCCAAGCGCAACGCGTCACCATCTGAGACTAAAGGATTCCACAACGTTTTATCTTTCGTGCCTTTCCTGCCAATAATTAACCCGCTAAAGTTATCATCTTGATCAACTTCAGACATTTTTACATTTAATCCGGCAGCCTTTGCTGCAAGCTCTAGCAATTCTTTATCTGTGTTCATTTCTTCTTCCTCAAAGCGCCGAAGCGCTATTTGTTATACTGTTGAGCTAACTTGTAAGCCTGGTTATCAAGCCACTTATCAGCAAACTTGGTCAGCACCTTCGCACAGGTTGCCGGGTCGCCACCTAAAAACAACAACTGAATCGCCTTGCAACACTCAACATCAAATGAGGCGTCGCACTCCAGTTCCTGAATGAAATCACTCGGCTTCATATCACTGCGGATTTGCGCTGCCAAGTGCTCCAATCGCGCTTGCTCTAGGCTGTCATCGGTGTGGTCGATGAACTTCCAAACATCATAAATTGCATTCATTCTTCCAACTCCAAACCATTAAGAAACTCAATCAGCTTTACTACGTCTTGCTTATTCAGCATGATAACTGGCTGATCGCTTTCGATGTCCATAATAACTTCAACATGCAGCCTACCTTCAAACTCATCAAAAATTATGTTATCGCATGAAGTAACATCGCATGACAGTGTTAACTTTGTCATTTCTTCAACTCCCCAATAACAAACCCAGTACCACACTTGCTTTTAATCAGCTCGCCCTGTGCGATTAAGCGCTTGGCAACATCTTTTGAATTTGGCCCCAATTCCGACAGCCGCAGCACGCCGTTGGTGGCTTTTTGTTTTACTTGGTAAGTTAATCCGCGCATGTTTCCTCTTCCCCTTTGTAATTAGTCTCTGCCGTCTTAATCCAAACAGCGCCATCGCTGTCAATTAACGCGCCTACCTTTACCCATCTATCGACTGTTGCATGGCATCGGTTAAGTACCTTGCCAGTTTTGCGTAGGCTGCCGTATTTGCGCACTAGGTCGCTGATTTGTTTCATTTCATCTCTCCGTCATTGATTCAGACTTCATTGTATCAGATATGCGCCAATGGTCAAGCATTACTTTACTCGCCAAACTCTTAAGCCTTTCAAGCCTTCTGAATCAATTTCAATTCTTGAGCAAAACTTTTTACCGGTTCTTTGCCCGATATTTCTTGCTGCTGAATAAACTTTTTTTGTATCCATACTTCCAGGCACTAAAACACTGTCGCCAATTTCCATTTTGTTAAATGGATACTTTGAATTTGATGGAATTTCAATCGGTAAGTGTGTTGCTTTTTCTATCTGCATTTTTACGCCTCGCGTTGGTTGATTTATGTATTTTAGTGTAACTTGTAACTGTTTGCAACTTTTATTTTTTGCAGCGCCATGTCAGGCCGTGTAAGGCTCATGTCAGATTGGTTTTTAATGCAAGACATTGATTTATATATATTTTATGGGTTTCTTGTAAGAATTACAGCAAACCACACATATATCTATGTATTTTCATGCCGGCATAACCAGGTTAATTACAGGATAAATTCACAAAATATATATGGTAGGTATAAATCCTTACATAATTAATTATTATTAGTATATATCCCTTATATATCAATAGCTTAAGCGTGTAGCGGCAATCTTACAAAGTCGCTGCAAGGCGCTACACGAATTACATAGCCAATTCAGCGCAAACGGCTTGCATTTTATAAAACGCTGTTTTACTATTGCCTGACATTAATCGGAGGACTTATGAAAGAAACCCACGTTTTTAAAGGCGTTAAGCTAACTGAAAAGCAAGTGCGCTTTGTGCAAGCCATTGCAGATAAAAGCTATGAAGGAAACTTCAGCATGGCGTTGCGCACCATTCTTGCTAAAACAATGAAGGATGCAAAGTAATGGCATTAATAGACCAGCATTTAAGGCTGTGCAAGCCGGTGCAGCCTGGCAACAGCATTTTGCAAAGCGTAGGGATTAATCCGCTGCAGTACCCTGACTTGATGGAATATCAAGGCATGATCGCCGCACCAATGTTCGACTTTCACACTGGCAATATTACTGCAGTTGCTTGCACTGATGGCGTTAATCGCGTTAGCTATGCAGGAAGCGGCAAGGCTCGCCAGTGCGGTTTTTATGTTGGCTCAGTCATTCGCCTCAACTCTGAATTTGCAGAGCTTACAGGCTCAGAAAGGCCGCTTATTTTCTGCACTGACTTGATAACATCAATTCTTGTGAACTTGATTACTGGCCTACCGGTTATGTTTTCAACTGATGTGAGCGCATTTAAGTTCTCCGGTGCAACTGAGTGCTATATTAGACAACCTACATCGAGAACAATTGAAAACGCGCTGAATGCTTGCGGTGATGTTGATTTGTGGCTCCCTGTTGGAAGTATTGAAAGTTCAAGATACGTCAAATGGATGGATGCTGTGCAAGCTGCAGCACTAATTGAGGTTAATTATGATCACGCCTGATTTTTTGAAAGCCCAGCAACACGCACGAAAAGAAAACTTACCACTGCCGATCGCAGCCATGGACCTGCATAGCGCAAACATCAAAAACTCGATGTACTGGGAAGATGTTCAATATTTCACAACTGAAGATGACAACAACAAAACGCCAAACATTATCGCTCATGGCGGATATGTTGCAGAGCTTGCAAAGGCTAAAGCTGCAGAGGTTATTTTTCCAGAAAATAGCGCTTTCTTGCATGGGCTTGGTGTGATTGCCGGCGCTGCAGGTTATAACTTTAAATACCAGTATTACACTGAGCAAAAAGCTGTAAACCTGTTTTGCGTAGCAAGTCAGCCGCCATCAACCGGTAAAAGCTCAATATTCAGTTTTTTCAGCAAGCCTTTTGCCCATGCTTTTTCTGAAATGAATACTCGCAACCGGTCAAAGCGTAAGCTGTTAGAGAAAGAACTAAAAGAGCTTTACGATGCGCAGGAAGAAGGGCGCAACGTCGGTATTGAGCTGGAACATACAATTGCAGCTTTGCGCGATGTGGCGCACATCAAATGGTATTTAGATGACGTAACGCCTGAAGCCGCTGAAGCGATAGCCGGCAAGCAATCTGGTTATCTAAATATTCTTTCGCCTGAGTCTGATGCCGTCAACGTCATTCTCGGCAATGTTTACGGCGACGGGAAAGGCAAAGCTAACCATGGCTTATTCTTAAAGATGTGGGACACTGAATGGCATAGCTCAGCACGTGTTACCCGTGACGGCTTCGAGGGTGAGCTTTATGGTTCTGTTTCAGTGCTGGCACAGGATGAGTCAATCGATACTATTTTGCGCATCGGCCAGGATAGTGGCCGCGGTATTTCCGAGCGTTTTTTGCTTATCCGTGAGCCAAACTTATTCGGAAAGCGCAAAAGCTCAAGCCGCGTTAAAGCTGATCAGTCATTGGTTGATGAATTTAACGAGACTGCAAAAAACATCGTGTTAGCGCCAAAAACAGTTTTGACTTTTAGCGCTGCAGCGTTTGCCATGGTAAACAAAGTTACCGATGAGCTAGACGATAAGATGAGTGACGGAAAAGAGTTTAGCAGCTCAATGATCCGCGGCGCTGCAGGAAAGGCCGATAAACAGATTTATAAAATCGCGTCAATTATGCACATTGCAGAAGATTGGCGGCCAACCGGTAAGGGGCGCAGCAAGGTCGATGACAAGCACGTTAAGAACGCAATTCAGATTTTTATGGAGCTGTTAAAGACGTATTTAAGCGCTGCAGATGATATGCGGATTTCTGGACAATCAACAGAAGTTAGCTTTGTTGCAGATCGCATTGTTGAACTAAGCCGGAAAAAGACTACAGCATTAAGCACAGCCAGGTTACGTGATGAAGTTAGAAACCGCGGCCCATTAAAAGGCGTTAGCGGTATTACTGACAAAATCAAAACTGTTTACATTCCAGAGCTGCAGAAACGCGGTTATTTGGTTGAGCATAATGGCATGGTTTACATTAATCCGAAATTAGCATAACAACAGGAATAAAATGAAATGACTTATCAACTGCGGCCTGAATACCAACTGCCAGCACATATCGCAACAATTGAACACTGCAAAGCAAGTGCAGAGCCGGCTTTTCACAACATGAGCGTTGGAGCTGGCAAAACTATCAACATCGCTTTTATGTGTCAGCATGTTGTCAGCAAAGGCGGTAAAGTGCTGGTATTGGCTCGGCAAGGTGAATTGATTGAGCAGAACGCTGATGATGCTTGGTCGATTGGCGTTAAGACTTCAATTTTTAGCGCAAGCCTAAACAAGAAAAGCACAGTATTTAACTGCGTTATGGGTACTGAAGGCACTGTAAGCAATCATTTGCTTGATGTGTTTAGTGAATGGCTGCCTGATTGCATTTTGATTGATGAATGTCACATGGTTGATTGGCAGGATATTTTAGCCGATGAGCCAGAGACCCAGTATGGCAAAATAGTCAGCCACTTTAAACGTCTGAAACCAAAGCTGCGCGTGATTGGTTACACTGGCTCGCCATACCGCGGCACTGAAGCAATCAAAGGCCCATACTGGAAGCACCAGCTTTCCGATGTTGGCACAATGCAGCTTATTCAACTTGGCTTTTTGGTTCCTCCAATTTTTGGCTTTGGCGATGATGATCATCATTATGATCTTGGCGAGTTTAAGCCGGCAGGCGGTGAAGGTGCGCACGATTTTACTGCAAAAGAACTTGCAGCCATGGGAAGAAAACTTACCAAAGACAAAACAATGACTCAGCAAATCATGGAGCAAGTGCAAGCTATTGCAGCCGGCAGAAATGGTGTGCTAATAACATGCGCCAGCAAAAAGCACTGTGAGCAGGTAGCGGAGTGTTTACCTGATGGAACATGGGGTATTGTTACCGATGACACCAGCACCAAAAATCGCAAGGCAATTTTAGACAAGGCGAAAAGCGGCGAGATTAAATATGTAATTCAAATTACCTGTCTAACAACTGGCGTTAATGTGCCGCGGTGGGATTTGCTAGTGATTCTGCGAAAAATTGGCAGTTTAACATTGCTTATACAACTAACCGGTCGAGTGCTGCGGCAGTTAAAACCTGAGCAGATAGCGCAAGGAGTTAAAAAGTCTGATGCGCTTGTATTGGATTTCACAGACACTTTTGAATCAATGGGCGATATTTACGATGATCCAATTGTCAACCAAGCGCTGCAGCAAAAATTACAAGGCAAGCGTGATGACTCAATTGAATGCCCAAAGTGCAGCACGTTAAACAGTAAACATGCACGCCGCTGCAGCGGCATTGATGCACAAGGTCAGCGATGTGATCACTTCTGGATTTCTCGCCAGTGCCAGAACTGCGGAGCGCATAACGACACAACAGCGAAAGATTGCCGCGACTGTGGCGCTGTTTTGATTGATCCAAACGCCAAACTACTGAACAAAGCATACACTGATGCAGATTTTAAGCCGGTGAAGTCTTTCAAAGCATCCCCAGGTAAAGGCGATAACATCATGATCACCTATCAACTTGATAGCACTTATTTTGATGATGGAGTAGAGAAGCCGGAAGTTGCACGCGAATTTTTCAGCCCTTTCAGCCCGCAGCCGCACATTAAAAATATGTGGTATAGATGGCTGCAGCAACATGCACCACTGCCTGACGTTAAAAATAAAATCATGCGCCCGCGGAGTAATGCAGAAATTGCCGCAGCAATTAACCAATTTGCAGAAGTTCCGACACACATAACGCACCGGATAAACCCGAAAGGATATTCAGTGATAAACCGTAAAAAGTTCAGGTCTGCTGATGAGATTGTGACAAATGAAATCGCTTAAAGTAACTAAGTTTTACACTGCAGAAATACCAGAAAATATTGTGATCGCTGGCGGTGATTATGCTGGCCCTTGCAATAGCGAGGACGCAGACATTATCAGCTTTGTTTCCTGGATGAAGTTTAATTACCCACATCTGGATAATTTAATTTACCACATACCGAACGAGTCCATGAAACCGGTGCAAGGCATTGTGATGGATAAAAAGAAAGGCGTGCTAGATGGTGCTCCAGACCTTTGTATTGCAACTGTGCCGGCAATTTATATCGAAATGAAACGACGATGCGTAAAGCAGTCACTCCAAAGCAAGAAAAGCCGCCAGCACTTTGAGCGGCAATTACAGGTTTTATCTGCCATGGCTACGGCCGGTAATCGGTGCTTTATTGCGTTTGGCCTTGATGCTGCAAAAAATATTATAAAAGAGCTTGCGTTATAGTAGCTAAATGGCTACTATTTCCAAGCGGTTTAACTTAATAGGAAAGAGAAATGAAAGAAGAAAACCAGTTAGTAGTAGTGCAGCAAGAAAACGCGCTTCAATTATTCACAACCGAAAAAGGTCTTGACCCAATCCTGCAAGGTGTACGCACTTTAATTGATGAGTTCAAGCCAGATGTGACAACTGCAAAAGGTCGTGACGCAATTAAATCAATCGCGCACAGTGTCGCCAAGTCTAAAACCTACCTTGACGGCATTGGTAAAGAGTTAGTTGATAAGCTGAAAGAGCAGCCGAAGTTAGTTGATGCTGAGCGTAAGCGCGTCCGCGATACTTTGGACGCTTGGAAGGATGAAGTTCGCAAACCTTTAACCGATTGGGAAGATGCGGAAAAATCGAGAATTGCAGCGCACAAAGATAATATTGATTGGTTTGCTTCTGTTATCAATGAATCTTCTATGCTTGACTCCATTGGAATTAAAAACCTGATCGACTCAGCAAAAGCTAAAGTTGTTGATCAGTCATTCCAGGAGTTTGAGGCGGAAGCGCACCGCACTAAAGAGCAATGCTTATCTCAACTTGAGCAAGCATTATCTGCAACGTTAAAGCGTGAAGCTGAGCAGGCAGAGCTTGAGCGACTGCGCAAAGAAGCTGCCGAGCGCGAACAGAAAGAACGTGAAGAAAGATTAATGCGTGAAGCTGCCGAGAATGCACGCCGCCAAGCTGAGCAAGAAGCGCAGCGCCAACGTGACGAGCAACAACGGATTGCCAATGAAGAAAAATTGGCCGCAGAGCGCCGAGAAATGCAGTTAAAACTGCAGGCTGAACAAGCAGAGCGCCAACGCATTGAAGCTGAGCAGCGCGCAGCTTATGAGCTTCAACAAGCTGAGAACCGCGCAAAACAAGCCGCAGAGAATGAGCGTTTACGCATTGAGCAACAGCAAGCCGCAGAGCGCGCAGAAGCTGAGCGCCAAGCAGCCAACAAGCAGCACCGCGCAAATGTTAATCGTGAGATTCTGGCCGCTTTAGTTGCTAATGGCTTGACAGAAGATCAAGCGAAAATGGTTGTTACTTTGGCAGCAAAAGGTCAAGCTGGCCGCTTAACTGTTCAATATTAATCAGTGCGCCTTCGGGCGCTAACTTTAGGAAAATAAAATGACAAAAAACATTTTTCAACGCATCAACGCTGTGATGCAAGAAATTGACTACATAAAGAAAGACAAAAAAGTGTCTGGAGGTGGCGCTAATTACTCTGCAGTTAGTCATGATCAAGTGGTCGCCATGGTGCGTGAATCAGTTGTTAAAAATGGCATTGTGATTTATCCAGAGCAGCTTGAGTCAAAAGTGTTAGTTGCTCGCGATAAGTCGAAAGATATTGCAATGATGCTTTATGAAGGCGAGTTCAATATCCATTTTGTAAATATTGATGACGGTTCAGACCGGTTGACAGTTCGCATTGTAGGCCACGCCAATGACAACGGCGACAAAGCGCCAGGCAAGGCGGTGACCTATGCAACAAAGTCAGCAATTCTAAAAGTTTTTGCAATTGAAACCGGCGAAAACGACGAAAGCCGCAACTATAAAGAGCCTGAGATTGTTTACGCCACCGCGCAGCAAATTAGCAGCTTTTATGACTTACTCGCAGCAACAGCAACAGAAGAAGGCGCGATCATGCAGCACGTTTGCTTGAATGTGTTGAAATACGGACAGGTGTACAGCTTTCAGCAATTACCTGAGCAGCCTGCAAACATTGTGATTGGCTTGCTAAATGAAAAGCTGAAACGCATCAACAAAGAAGCGGAGAAAGCAAATGAAGCTCAGTAAGGATTTAATTTTAGCGCAACTTGCAGAGCATTCAGGCCGGCTTGGTTTTAATCCTGCAGTTATTGAGCAGCGATCGCCTGAATGGTTCCGCGCTCGGCTTGGCGTTATTACCGCCAGCAAAGCCAGTGATTTTTTGGCCGGAGAAAGCACCGACACTTACAAAAACTACATTGCAGAAAAAGCCGCTGAGCAGTTAACCGGTGAGCTGCCAGAAGAAATAAACGCAAAAGCTCTGCAATGGGGCCGCGATCATGAGTCAAGCGCATACGCTGCTTTTGAATTTATTACCGGTTTAACTGTTGAGCAAGTGCCTTTTATCTATCGCGACTTAACCGGCAGCTTTGGCTGCTCGCCTGATGGAATCTGCAGTGATGGCGCAGGACTTGAGTTGAAATGTCCATGGTCTAGCCGCGAGTTTATTAAGTTTGTTCGCGACAACATGCCAAAGAAAGAAGAAGTGAAGCAAATCCAGTTTTGCATGTGGGTTAGCGGTGCAGATTCTTGGTATGTTGCCAAGTATGATCCACGCTTCAAATCAAAGCAGTTGCATGTTGTAAAGTTTGCGCGCGATGAAAAGATGATGAGCGAGTTTGACCAACGCGCAGAAATTGCACTGCGAGACCTGCAGGAAATTTATGAGGCATTTGAGCAATGATTGAGACAATGACAACCGCGGAGGCCGCCGACACTCTCGGCGTGCATCCGGTGACTTTGCGCAAGTGGCGCGTAAATTCTGAAGAACTGCACAATTTTGGATTTGGTGATGATTGGATGGAAGATCAACAAGGTTTAACCTGGCGATTTGAACATCCTAAAAAAATAGTTTATTGCGCGAAAAGCGTGAATTGGTTGAAAAAAATCTTACAAAGAAGGAAAAACAAATAATGGCAACAACAGTAGTCGGCAAACTAAACAAAGCCGCAACGCAATTTCAAGCAGGCGAGTCAACAGGCTTCGGTATTCGCTTAGGTGTGAAGTTTTATGATAGAGAATCAAAAGCAGATGCCTATACCAACTATGAAGCTGTGGTATTCGCCAAAGCTCCGGCACAAGTGCAATTCTACCAGCAAGTATTGATTGAAGGCGCAGTGGTTGAAGTTTCAGGCGACAAGCTGAAGATCCGCCAGTTTCAAGGCAATAACGGCTTGAGCCTGTCTATTGAATTGCTTGATGCGAAATTGGGCTTTGTTCATGCGCCACAGTCAAGCAACAGTCAAGCACAGGCACCGCAGCAGCAAAGGCAGCAGCCGCAACAACAACCGCAGCAGTCATACAATCAGCCACGCCAGCAACCGCCAGCAGGTTATCAGCCGCAGATTGGTCAGCCGTTTCAAGCGCCTGACTTTGATGCGCCTTTTTAGTTAACTAGCAGCGCCAGCAATGGCGCTCTTTACCGAGGTGCAGCATGAAAGGTTTTACATATCGCGAAGACAAGCTGTTTCCAATGATTGAAGTCAAGCTCGATGGCAAAACCATGAGCATCAAAGAGCTGGTGAAAGCCGCAGAAGCTATGCGCCAAGAGCTTTTGAAGTATGGCGTTACTGTTGGCATTAAGCAGGTTATTGTAAATAACACTGATGAAATAAAATGAACAAGAAATACAAAATAATTTATGCCGATCCACCTTGGCAATACGACGACAAAAGCATGAATCGCGGCGGAGCTGAAAGGCACTACAAAACAACTGCAAATAACGAGCTTTGTAGCATAGATGTTAGCTCTGTTTGCGATGATGATTGCATTTTGTTTATGTGGGCAACATTCCCGAAAATGCAGGAAGCGCTTGATTTAATGGCTTCATGGGGTTTTACATACAAAACTAACGCATTCACATGGATCAAGAAAAACAAGATTGCAGATTCGTTGTTTTGGGGCATGGGTCGATGGACTCGCTCAAATGCTGAAGTTTGCTTACTTGGCGTGAAAGGCAAGCCAAAGCGCTTAGACATGGGAGTTCACAGCGTTGTTGTTCATCCAATTATGCGTCATAGCGAAAAGCCTGCACAAGTTAGGGATTTAATTGTTAGGCTTGTTGGAGACCTTCCACGCCTAGAGATGTTCGCCCGTTGCGCACCTGAAGGATGGGACGTCTTCGGCAACGAAGCGCCAAGCAGTATTGAAATTGGGAGTAAATAACATGGCAATAGATTGGAGCAAATCTCCATCATGGGCGCAAGCTCATGGTCGATGTGGTCACAGAAACTTTTGGATAAGTGAGCAGCAATATGCGTCTGTAACTAGACCAGAAAAAACAACTCGATGCACAGGAATTTTTGGTAGCGCATCTTTTAGTAACATCGTGAAGCGCCCACAACAATGGCCAGAAACCGACGAGCGGATCAACAATATCGGATTAAACAGGACAACCGAAGACATGGGACACTACGACGAACAACGCGAAGTAGAAGAAACTAAAAAGAAAGAAATCGAGAAATGCCAAGAAGAAGTTCGCGCAGGATATGACCGCAAGATAATCGGCAAATATGGATCAGGCGTTTGCACAGTTGACATCTACCGAGTGCTTGACGCTTACCAAACTGGCAGCCCTGCAATTGACCACGCAATAAAAAAACTGCTTTGCGCTGGCAAGCGAGGCTACAAGGACAAACGCAAAGATTACATGGAAGCGATTCAAAGCATTAGCCAAGAGCTATCTTTGATTGATGATAAGTCGAAGCTGTAAAAATAAACTAGGCGAAAAATAATTCGCCTTTTTTTGTTTTATCGCTTGACCGTTATCGGTAACGGTATTATATTAAATCCATCGAAGGCAATAACGCCGATAACGGAAGGAAAGAGAAAATGAGCAAATTTGAAAAAGCAGTGACAAACATGGTTAACGGTCAAACTGGCAAAATCTGGATGGCTCGCAAAGGTTGGAGCAAGCAAGAGTTTGCAAATATCGTTTCTGAGTTTTTGACTTGCGGCCAACAAATCAGCCTTTACGATTTCTTGAGTTCAAAATAATGAAAAGATTGAGCGAGGCGCAGTTGATGCGCCTTTATTTAGATTATGTAAACTACAGAAACTCATTGCATCCTGCTGCTACTGCATTGAGTGTCGCTGAGTTCTACAAAAATAATGAGGAGAGATATGGATCGTAAATTAATGATGGCTTACGAAACAATAAAAAGATTGGAAAGGAAGCTTTCAGACGCAAGGGATGCAATAATTTTTGCGCCGGAACCACCTTGGCAAACTCCAGATGGTACAGGTGTTACCATAAGCAAAGAAGTTTACAATAAAATTATTGAAGCTATAAACCCATAATAACAACCCGCGCCGCCAGTCGCTAACTGGCAATAAATAGGAGCAACAAAATGAAACCAACAAAAGAAATAGCCAAGGCTTACAACCTGTCTCCAAACAGCGTTAAAAAATGGTCTGTAGCTAAACGTGAACGAGCAAGCAAGTTGATCGAGCGAAAAGTAAACCCAGTTGCAATGCAGCTTGTTGGTGAGCTTTACGCGGCATGTTTTGCCACTAGCAACATGAGCAATAAACTAATTGCCAACGTGTTCACCAAAGACGGCTATGGCCATTTTAGCGTGTCTGTGCTTGATGAGTCGCCAATGTATATTGTTGACTTGCAAGATTTGACTGTGACCAACCTACAAAATGCAATTGCAAAGATAGAAGGAATCATTTATGCGTAACGACCGCCGCAAATGTTTCAAGTCTCGCTTCTTTGAAGGTTTAGCTTGGTGTGTGCCGACAATGTTGCTTTTCTTTTATGTTATTTATGTGTTTTTTATGGAGTTGTCGAAATGAACACAACACTAGCAATTTTCTTTGTTGTCGCTGCAATCGCTTTGATTGCATTGGTTATCCGCGACGCTCGCAAAGATGCGCGCCGGATTGAAGAGAATGACCGCATTCGCAATGACTTTGAAAAATTCCGTAATACTGGCAACGATTACCCATGGCGAGGTGAAAAATGAAAGGACTAGCCGAAGCCAAAGCGAGCATCATCAAGGCGCGAAATCAGGACGAATTATACAAAGCTGTTGAGTCTATCTGTTTTGACTCCGGCTATCGTTTCGCAGATGATTGCGACCTGTTAGAAAATGCCGAGTTTGCGAAATTGCAGAATAAGCCTGGAGTTAGTGAACTTTTACGATTTGCTGAAATTTGGGAGCGGAAGTTATGAACCTCAAAAGCCAAATCATGGCAGCAATCGAGCAAGGCTTGACGAATAAGCAAATCGCCGAGCTAGTGCCGACTACGCTTAACTATGTTGTGCGCGTTAGAATTCAGTATAACGAAATAGCGCCAGATCCTATTCGCTGCCCGGGGCAGGATAAGCCTAAGGAAGGCACAGCAAGTCGATTAGTTTATGATTACTTGACTGCCAACACCAACGCAAAGCCAGGCGAAGTAAAGCAGGCAATCGGAGTTGATTACGGGGTTATCTACTCAGTGCGCAAGCTGTTTTTCGGTCACAAGCCGCGAGTTAATAAGTGGGCTACTAACTACATGCGCACAGTTGATTTGTCGGAGCTGACGTTATGAACCAACCAAAAACAGCAGTGATCAAACTGAAAGCGACTGGTGAGCTAGTGACCGTAAGAAGCTACGGGTCCGGCTGGATTGATGCAAAAGGCAATCTGCACCATAAAACAACGGCAAAATTGGTAAAAGTAAATGGTTAACTTAAATTTAGTATCTCAGGAAGATAAGCGCTTGATCGCAGAGCTTTCAAAGTCCAACATGACAGCAAGTCTTATTGGTAATAAGTTCGGATTCAAAGCAACTAAAGTTGTGGCAATCTGTGAATCTATGGGCGTGAAGGTGCGCTACAATCAGCGCAGCAGTAAGGATGCTAGGCTGCTCAGTATGATAAAAACGCAGAAATACTCAGCTAATTTTATTGCATCTACACTTGGCATGTGTGCCAACACTGTCAGAGCTGCGCAGCGTAATCTTGGATTGACTTACTCAGAAGCTGTGAAGAAACGAAACGCTAAGATTAAGCAAGTCTATACACTCTGCAAAGACGGCATGTCAACAAAAGAAGCCTGCGCCGTTGTCGGCGTCACTGTGTCAATGTATAACCGATTAAAATACGAAATCGGATTGATAAAGAAAGGCGCTTGATGCGCCTTATCTTATTACCACGCTATTCTGCAATACCCTCAACTTTTCACCTGATAGCAAATATCCATCATCGAATTGCGTTGAGAATCCAACAATCTCAGGATAATAACTACCTGGAGCTAAAGCAGTAGTGTCACCAATAGACAGCACCAAAGCATTACCGTCAACGTCCAACTCTGCGCTGCCGCTTGTGTAAGTCTCGCCACCTAAACTAACAGTGATTGAAGTAAACGACGCAAGTGTAACGTCACCTGTGAACGTGAATTCAATTCTTGCCGGATTGTCCTTTCCTTTAATAATCACGTTTTGCATAGTGTCACCTACGACGCAGAAATCAATGGCGACGCTAATTGGATCCGGTGTGTGTCACCTGATGCTAATGTGATCGCACTGCCGAAGTTCCAGAATGCTATCAACTCTTTGTTAGTTGCTGTGTCGTTATACAAAACAGCGTACTGATAAGGCCCAATGCCTGCGCCTGTCGCTGTTAATGTCGTATCAACAGAAACAGCCAGCGAGTAAGTGCCGCCTGTTTGACTAGATGCCGTAACAGTGACAGCAATGCCGCCTGCTGTGTAGCCTTGACCGCCTGCAATCTCAGCAACATCTGCTTTGACATTGCTTGCTGATGCGCTTGGTGATCACCCAATTGGAGTTAGCTTTCACAAGAGAAGCGGAAAATATTACGCTTACTGCAAAAATCCTTTCACGAAAAGACTTGAGCATTTAGGTGTATTTTTATCTGAAAGCTCAGCGCACCATGCTTGGCGCATTAGGAAATTTCGACTTGCTATTGAAGTGGCGAAAATGCAGAAGCACGAAGAAATAGCGAAAGGAATAATTAATAAGTACAAAATTTAAGGGGCTTTAAGCCCCTCTTTTTTTGCTCATTAAATCTGAAATCAATGGCGCAATATTCTTGATGGCTCGCTCGCCAAACAAGAAGCCAAGCACAAGAAGGTTAATGACCCACATAGCCGACTCTTGCTGCTCTGTAAATGTCCACTTACCACTAAACCACAGGAAGTTGATGTATAGCGTTGAGTAGCCCCACACTTGGCGCTGCATTGCGCGAGTAAATATAACCAAAGCGCCGACAAAAGGAATTGTTTTTAGCTCGCTTACAGTGCCTTCAAGCTGCGCAATTCTGTCAGTTATTGCTTGCTCTGATTCAATTATAATACGCTGCGCTTCCAAATCTCTTTTGTGTTGCGCCTCAGTCAGCTTCATTTCAAGCTCTGCGCGCTTCTCCGGCGATAAATCCGGCGGCCAGTAGTCCTTGATTAATTCCTTGGCTTCTTTAAATAATCCGCCACCAACAAAGTCTGTTATTTTGTCGAGTAAGCTCATAACAATGTCACCTCAAATTCATCCGGCAACAAAGCCAGAAGTTTTGCCAAAGTATCTTTGCTGTTTGTTACGTCTGGGATTGTGTCAGCATCCAAAAAAGTGACGCTTGAGCCAACAAGGATGCATCCTTGAATTTGCCGCGTATAGTTTCCGCCATGGCACTGAATGCTTGAGCGCTGCGGCACGTTGCGCAACTCAAACACTGAGCCATTTCTCTGGCTGATACGCTTAAATGCCTTGTAAGTGCCTTTTGGAATGCAGCTTACGTTTGACTCGTTTTCAAGCCAAGGCAGCTCAAGCGTAAAGCACTGAAACGCGCTGCCGGACAGCGTAAGCCGTCCAACAGTGCAATCGTTATGATACCAGCGTTTGATGTTTAGCATGTTTCCGCCTACGTAGTTATGTTATTTGCAACAACGCCATTGGCATTACCAGCCGCCAAGCTCCATTTGGTGCCAGAGCAGTTGTGCATATCGTTGCCGATGACCATAGTGTAATCATAGCTACCACCAGAAGCTAAAGATATTTGCAGACCATTCAAGCAGCCCTCATACGCCATGTTGTCTCTAATTTTAGGGCCGTGTGGCATTGGCGTGCTGCTGTCAATATCGTAAACACGAATACACCAACCTGTGTTTCCAAAGAACTTGTTACGCGAAACGCTTGCATCTCTTATGCTTTGCTGTAGTGATATAGCATCAACGCAATTGAAAAACATATTGTCATCTATATCAGCATGATGCTGACCGTTGCCAAATTTAGATTCCACGCCTTTTGGCAAATTATGGAATCTGTTGTTTTTAATTTGCCATTTCCTTGTTGCGTTAAACGCTAGGAGGACGCCTGCTGTCATATTACTAGCACCAGAACCGTTTCCGTAGAAGTCGCAATCTTCAATTGTATTCTCTGATAAAGCTTGATTGTTCGAGGTAATAACACCTGCGCCAGCGTAGTTCATAAATTTACAAGAGCGAATAACATTCTTACTATTGTCAGAACCACTCCCCTTAAATTCAAAGCCAGCTCTAAACGTACAACCTTCAAACGCAGCCCCTTTAAGGGAGTATGTTAAGAACGGAGAGTAAAAGTCGCAGTTTACAACTTCCATCTCTCCTGTATTACTTGGAGAATAGGCGTTAAAGATAGGTTTGTTCGGAGTCTTAAAACGAGAGTTTAATACTTTGAAACCTGTAGCCCCATTAGCGAGACCTTGCTGTACATCAGCAGTGGTACTGTTAACTATCTCTACGTTGTCAATCAATAAGCCGTTGGTGGCTCCATAAGTGATACCGTAGTAGCAATTACGCATCTTAGTATTTTTTATTGTAACATTTCGACTATCGTTCCCTGTTGCGACACCTGCCAATAGGCGGTAAGTAGCTCCAAACTCTGCAACAGGGTTGTAGTAGTATTGATGATTACCACAATCGACAATTGTGCAGTTGTCTACTGTAACGTCATAACCTTCTTCAACGTCAAGCCAGTCACAAGCGGATTTTTCCCCGTAACTGTTTATGATTTTAACACCAGCAGCAATTGATTCTCCTGCACCACCGCCCACAGTATAACAATGACGACCAACCCTGGTAACGTAGCAATTACTGATAACTACATCCATGTAAGATGCACCTACAAATGACTCGTGAGCATCTACGTTAATACCGTCACCATACTGCGTCCCGCCACCAGCAATATCAATTACGGTACAACGATTGATGCGAATATTTGTAGCTGTGCCGAATCTCGCAGTGATGAATATACCATACCCACCCCAAGCGGCATCATCTTGTGGCGTGATAGGATTAACACATCCCATCTTACGAATAACAACATCTTCAATAACAAGGTTTGCGATATTGGTGGCGTAAATACCTCTACATAATTTGTAACCAGTGTTGATGTTTGTAGTTTGACCCCCGCCATCAATAGCAAGGTTTCTGATTTTAATGTTAGTTTTCGCTAAACCAACCCCTGTTGTGAATGCGTCTACACCATCAGCAGCAATCTGTATTAATGTGGCAGCGCCATCCCCCTCGATTTCCGTATTAGACTTTACGTTTAAGCTTCTTACAATAGTGTAAGTACCTTTTGTCCATTTCAACTTTCCGTTCTGGGCTGCGTCAATTGCAGCTTGCATAGCAGCGGTAGGGTCTGCAAATACAACCAAAGAAGTGTAGTCTGTTATAAAAACTTCGTTGTTATACCTACGAGCAAAGTTCTTTGCCTCTACACCAGCAATAGTGACAGTGGAGTTGGTGGCTGCCAACCCAGAAGAAAAATCATCTAGTGAAGCAGATCCGCCAACAATAAACCAACCACCAAACCCAGTCGGAGTCGGGGCGCTACCTGCTGTGACAACTTTAGGAAAGCTGCCATCCCATCGCCAATACGAAGAGCCATCAGAAAGCGCTTGGTTTGCTTGTGTGAGTGTTGCGCCTGCTGAGAATGTGCCGCTTGGAATATATCCGGCATTCAAGACCGCCGCATCAAACTGAGCTTGCAACTCTGCAACGTCTTGTAACTGGATTACTTGCACCGGAGTTGAGTCTGAGAAAGTCAGCGTATAAACATCGTCAGGCGCATAGAATGCAAAATGTCCTGTCGATGTTGTTGTGATTGGATTCGATACCGTAGCGCCCGCAGTGTTGTCTTCAACATAAAGCGTAGCAAGTCCTGCATCTGATTGTCTGCGCACTGTGACAGTAACGCCGCTCGCTGCGTTGCCTGTGATGCTTGACGCGAATTGCCGGATAAGCTGACCGTTGTATTTCTGCATTGTGTAAAGCTCCGTTTAATAATCAGTCTAGTTTATATCAGATTATCGCGCCACGCACCTGCTCTGAATTATTGCCGCCAGTTATTGTAACTGTGTTGCCATTTGTAATGATTGACGGGCTATCACCAAGCAACCCACCGCTAAAGCCGTTTTCTGTTGCAGTGGCACCTGCGCCGCCTGCACCTGAATAATTCTTATCGCCTACTAAGCCATCGTCAGCACTTATAGTGCCAACACCTGCCGGCCCACCTAAGCCACCGACAAAGCCCTGACCGCCGCCACCGCCAGCGCCAGCGAAAGTTGTTACTAACCCTTCGCATCTACCATAGCCACCAAGCCCACCTTCGCCGCCGCCAGCAATTAAGCCAAAGGTGTTATCAATGATTGCATCAGTAGTAAATTCAGAGCCTGGCCCGCCTAAGTCGCCAGGTGTGCCGATTACATTTAAACAAGTATCAGTTTCAGAGTCGTACTCAGGCGATGCGCCTTCGCCGCCCTGACCGCCTGCGCCTATTAGCTGCCCTTGGTTGATCAGTCGAAGCGTTGCACCGCTTGCAAACACGCCCTGACGGAATGCTGCCCATGCGTTTGAAGTTGAGCCAAAGATAGCGCCCTGACTGACAACAACGATATATTCTCTCGCCTCTGAAAAGTCGAAGTTATCAGAAAGGACATAGTTAAAATACTCACCCGCTGCAATGTAATAATCTGCATTCGGCGGTACGTTTGCTTTATAGCTGATACCGGTAACTTTCCATTTATCCGCTCTACTCGATGCTACTACGCTTGTGCATTGGCAGATTAAAACTTCAGGATTAAACGCGCCGTCACAATAAACAGTGTTGACTGTTTCAATGGCAAAGACTGAGCCTAGCCACAAACGGCCACCTGTGATTGTGCCGATGTACTTACTATCTACTTCAAACGAAACCTCAACAGGTACTTGCGAATAACGCGCAACGTTTCGCTGTGCAATGCCTGTGGCAATTAAATTGCCGTCCGGCGTGTTAGGTAGCCACCGACTAACAACGTCAGCACCTGCGTTTTTGGTTCCTAGTCTTGATTTGTCTTCTTCAAGGATTGCAGCTACGCGGAAAGTTTTTGCGTAGTTTTGTTGGTCCGTTATTGAGTAGTTTAGCGGAGCCCAAGAAACCAGTTGTCGAGTGATCAACTTGTCGAACTTGTTTTTAACTTGCAGCGTGCCAAGTTCTAAATGCTCAGCCTGATTAAAAGTGATTACCGGATCATCAAAGCTCGGAGTTGCTACGATTTTAATCTTGCGCTCGACAACATCAACATACATTGTCAAGCCTGCGATTTGGATTAGCTCATTCAGTAGCTTTTTAACTTCAGTCTCTTTTGCGATGCAGTTTTTCAGCATGAATCCGGCCAAGTCGCCTGTTTTTAAGTCGCCCCATTCAGCAGTAGGAATATAAGTTTCGTCTATGTCTGTGTAATCTCGGAAAATCTCATCAATAATGTCAATAATGTTGGTTAAATCCGGCCAAGCTAAACACCTTTGCACTGTAGTATTAATTGCGTGTTCTGCAAGCGCAGTGCCAAACGATGCGCGAGTATCAAGCGAAACAACAACCGGAGCAACGCCCGTTGCGCTAGTTACTGTGTACTCGATGTACTCACTGTCGATTGCAAGCGTACCTTGAAAGCCATTAGCGCCAAACTTGGCTTCAATTTCCGCATCCGTCAAGCCGCTCTCAAGCGTTATTGTAGCACTCGTTGAAGATGTAGTAAGCGGAGCGTTTAACGTCGCGTTGCTTGTCTCAGGCGCTTTTGCGTTAATGCCGTTAGTTAGCGCTAATACGTCGACCAATGAAAACGTAACATTGCCGCTTAATGTCGGATTTTGATACTCATCAACAATGTAATGCTCGACGTTAAAGTTAGCGCCATCATAAACGCCGTTGACAAGATAACCTCGCTTAATGCGTGCAGGTCGATTTTTGATAAAGTTGCGAGCAAACAATTTAGCCCAATGCGCGCCACTGACTCGGCGGTCAGCATATAAGCCTGTTAACTCGAAAGCATCTGAACTAACAAAGTCTTTTAGCGTGATGTTGGCTGAGGCCCTGAAACCAATGTCAAAACTTGGGTTTGCCTTTGGTGCGTTGCTCTTTGCGTCAGTTAGATAAGGGAAGCAATCTAGGTTTACTATTCGCTGGTTTGAATAGCGATAAGTCCTGAATTCACCTTCTTTGTAAGCGCGAATGTCGTTTGTTGTTTTAGGTGTGCCATAGCTTGATGGATCTAATGCAAACTCAGCGTCAAATGCTGGATCATTAATATCTAAATCCAATTCAAAGATAACGCATAGCTCGCGCTGAGATTGCGATTTTAGTGTGTCAAAGCTCATGCAATCCCCTTAATAGTCAATTGAACCGATGTAAAGTAAGATGTATCAAACTTAGGCTTTGACGCTTCCCAATGGCCGAAGATAACCGCGCCTTGTTTGTCGTATTGGTTCCAGCCACACCAAACGGGGCGACCCTTGGCAATCTTGCGAAACTGCTTAAACTGTCCGTCCATGAAATCTGAAGTAATGTAGTTAAACTGCATAACCTGAGTGGAGCCTTTGCGCTCGATGGTTGAGGCACCTAAGTTCAAGCTCTGCGTAGTTGATGCGGTTATTTCGTCATCGTCTGACCATTCTCCAGGCTGCAAACCAATCGACGGCAAAGACGGCATTTGCAACGCCTCACCGAAAGCAGCCTCACCAACGTACAGCGTAGCCGTTGACGTAAAGACAAACTTAACTTTTGTCGTTTCAACCTGAGTGAATACGCGCATAACTGGCTTGTGGTCTTCATCTGCTGTCAGATTGCATTGCAGCACGTAAGCGGAGCCATTCCAAGTATAAAAATCACAATCAACGCCGCCAGATAACCAGTTAACGCCTGCCAGCCCGACACAGTTAACAGACTGAGAAGTGAAAGATAGCTCAACCGTATTCGTGCCAGCTGCTTTACTATAAAAGATGTTAGTCATCCAATCATAAAGCCTGCCAACATCGCCACCAGTGACAACAGTAGCGCCTTGCATGGCGTTTTGGTAAAGGATAAATGTTGCTTTAGTATTTGAGCCGCCAGCAACAACGCTTTCAGGCGAAAGAAAAATATCCACTTTATGCTCCTTGTAAGCGTTGTACTGATTCTAATGATGCCAGAATTCTCTGAGTATATCCAACAGGCAGCACCTGATCAGGGTCAAGATTCTTTATCTCATCAGCTAGCGCTGCCAAGCCTGTTATTTCAAAGCTACCAACCTGAGGCGCTGATTGTGGCGTTGTTGGTAGTGTTGGCGCTGCACCACCCGAAGAGGTACCTGAACCGACAAAGGCGCTCGCGCTGCCACCACCAACTGAAGCATTCTTGATCGCTTGGATATTTTTCAAACCAGTTGCAGCCATTGCCGCAGCCGGAGCCAAGCCCCAAGGATAACCGCCGCCGTTTTTAAATGACTCCATAACGGCAGTTGGCAAGGCGATGGCAGCTTGCGCAAGAGATAAACCCTGCCCGATTTTAAAGATGCCTTTGCTTTGCTCTTGACCGAGTGACATTAAAGAGCTGCCAAGCTGCCCCATTTGGTAAAGTCTTGTTTTGCGCTCTTGCTCAGCTAGTAAATCCCGCGCAGCTTTGCCGTCTGCGTTGATCTCAGTCAGCGTTTGCTCTTTGGTTTGCTCCATGAGGATTAGCTGCTCATCAAGCAATCGGTTTATTTCTAAACGTTCCTCGCCTGATAGCTTTTGGTTTTCATTAATTTGCTGTCTGCGCGTCTCTATCCGTGCAATGTCTGATTGATAACTAAGCTCAGCCGATGCTTGCTGCTCTGCAATCTGCATCTCTAGCTGTGCGCGTTGCCGCTCATATTCAGAGGCTTGCATATTATTGATCGTCGCGCCGTACAATCGGTATGACTCAATGCGCAAGGCGAGGGCGCTGTCAATCAACTGGTTTTCTGTGTCTAAGTTATTAGCAAGTTCGCTACCTCCAGAATCAACCGATTGCGGAGTTGCTGCGGGCTTTGCTGGTTTACCTGTGACCACCGCACCAGTGTTGGTGACTTCCCTTGGTGCCGCCAATGGATCTGCGCTTGGTGAAGTGCCAGCCAGCCGAGCTTCACGCTCTTTCCGTAACGCTTCTGCGCGCTGCTTGCTCAGGTCAATAGCGTCCTGAGTAGCTTTTTTATCTGCTGCATTCTCAGTAAGAATTGCGTCAATCGTTGACGTTTTAGCCTGCTCTATTGCCTTGAGTCTTGTATCTAGTGCCGCTGCTGCTTCATCGCTGAATAGAGCCTGCACGCCCATAGAGGCGCGAGCTGCTGCCGCATCCAGCATTGAGGCAAGCTCAACAGTTGCCACGCGCACAGCCGCACGTACGTTGGTGATGATGTTTAAAAAAGAGTCTTTCAGCAACTCTGCCACTGAGCCGCCATGATTGGCTGTAGCATCGAAGGTTAGATCTAAATCAATAGACACAAGGTCAAGCGCCTTCCCGATTGAGTTAGTAATTACAGATGCAGATTTTACAAAGCGGTTGTCGCTAAAGTCTAAGCTCTCACCGACCTGATCAGGAAATGCCTTCACATCCTCAATAAGCTGCGCCAACTCATCTTTAACGATCCCAAACTGCCGCACGTAAGCGTCTGAAATTGCTGAAACCAGACCGGATCGGAAAGAGTCAGTGACAGAATCAAGCGAATTCGCCAGTGAGATTAATGCGCCACTTACCGAGCCGCTAATGCCTGTCAGCTTATCGAACTCGCCAATGAACTGAGTTAGTGAGTTATTCGCAACAGTGATCCCCTGCGCGATAGTCGGAATTGATTTATCGAATGCAGCTTGGAATTGCGGCATCGCGTTCTGTAGTGCGCCAAATACTCTTTCGGTTGTCAACTTACCCTGCTCACCAAGCGCTTTAAGTTGCGCCACATTTACGCCAAACTCTTTGGCAATGGCTTTTGACACGGGCAATGAGGCCTCAAGTACAGCTATTAATTCCTCACCTTGCAGCGCACCAGTGCCAAGCCCTTGACCAAGCTGGACAAGTACAGAGCTAACCTCTTGGGCGCTTGCTCCGCCTGCCGCGAAAGCCTTGGTTAAGCCTTCCACCACGTTAATGACTGAGCGCTGACTAAACCCGAAAGCTGAAACCGCGCCGTCTATCCGCTGAAATGCAGATGCAACGCCTTCAATGTCAACCCGTCCAGATTGCGCGATGCGGTATACAGCTTCCTGCACAGCATTAAACTGCTCAATAGTCTGCGTAGTCTGCCTGATTTTATTGCCAACATGCGTCCATGCGTCAGCGTATTGCCCAAGCTGAACAACCCCCGCAATAGATATTGAAGCACGAATGGCAGAGGTAACAGCGTTCAAGCCTGTCGTCAGCTTTCCGGCAGTTGAACCTAAATCGCGCATCTCAGAATCTAGCGATCTGATCTCTTGCTTGCTGTTGCCGGAGTCAATCTTTATGCGTATGACTTTATCAACCACCTCGTCCCCCTTTACGCTTTATCGCGTCAAGCTCTGCCTGCCGCTTGTCATTGATTAGTTTCATTAGATGATCATCCAATCGTTTCAATACGGCAATCGCTAAATCTTGCTCATACGTAATATTAGCAGTTACCTGCTCTAATGTCGCTAATGATGCGCGCCTATCCGGTTCAACTTCTCTGCGCGCTTCATAGAATGCGCAAAGCAAAGCCTGCTGTCTTTCGTCTAGCTCGACCGATTCAAGCTCTTTTAATACTTCAGCAGCATGATTTGTGCCGCCGTATTTGTCCATCTGTAACGCTGCTTTGTAATCCGCTTGCAAGTCCCGACCGTTAAAGTCGGCCGCTACTTTTTTTCTAGCTTGTCTCCGTCTGCCTGCGCTTCATCGTGTAGATAGTTTTCAAAACGTAGAGCAGCACTGATTAGCAGGTCATTCAAGGATAGGAAATAGTCCGGGTTGGTGAAGATATTCCGCGCTGCTTCTTTGCTGTACTCAAGCGCCCCGTCTTGGTCTTCAACGCCTTGCCAGTTTGTAACGCCGTACTCTGTGAGCCAGTGGCCGTATAGGCGATTATTATCGACCTCGCTCATCTTATGAAATGGCCCGTACAGTTGCTGCCGGATACTCTTTAGCGCCTCCTGGCTTTCTTTCGTGCCAAGTCTGCGCACGTAAAAAACAGCATCACCAACGGCGATTGGTGCGCCGCCTTGCTGTAATTCTTTTGATTCTCTTACTTCTGATAGTTTCATTTTTAAAGTCTGCTATTGATTTATTTAATTTTAAAGTCTAGCATTCAGTGGCCAATTTCGGCAAACAAACATTAGGGCGCAAATTATGTATTTGGTCATTATAGAAAAAAGATTATCCAGCATTGGCGAGCAAATTTGTCAAAAAATTGAAGATTTACAATCGTTTGGTTACCAACTCAAAAGCAAAGAATGGTCTGTGCTTGATGTGACACCAAAGAAGGGCGCATCATTCGAGCTTCATTATGGCAGCGATAGATTTGGGGAGGATGACGAAATTGTCGCGCTATTTATCACAGACTCTAAAATTGACGCACTAAAACTCTGTTCAAATTCAGAAGTTTATTTTGACCCATCCACGATTGAAAAAGACTGCATCAAATCAGATATTAATTTTGCGGTGTGCCTGTATTTAAGTAGCGTATTAGATGCTGATAGCTGGATAGATATAGATTGCATAACTCACGCTTAAGCCAATAAAAAAGGGGCGTTAAGCCCCTAGTTTATACTGTTTTCGACACTAGCTCCAATTTCTGAAGACTGCAATCGTATAACCTAATGCCGCCGACTTTTCAGCCGCTGCGCTGAAGGTATCTGCACTGATTGCATTCTGGCCGTCTTCCATATCCCACTCAGTTAAAACAACCTGCGGCAAATGAACTACGGTTTTATGGCCTGAGCCATGATCGAACTCAACACCGAAAGCAACGCGAGTTCCTGCATAATACAGATTGCGCACAGCCATCGAGTTTGCAATGGTAGAGCGTGAAGCGCCGTCCATTGTTACTTCAAACTGGCCGCGTGACATGCGAGGCGTACAACCTGCTGCTTGGTCTGTTTGATAGTTGTTGTTGACTGTGATATTTGCAGACTTCAACACGCACAAGGCAGTCAAGTCATTAAAATACCAGTTGGCAACGTTTTGCACTGCTGACAATGGATCATCAGTCAGTTGCGCGCCGTCAGTTTGTCCGCTGATTGCAGTTGATGCTGCCGAGTCTTTCTCAAACATCATTGAAACGGTTGAAGTGATAACGCCTGTCTCGCCTACTTCCAACGTTTGCTGGTTAATCAAGCCATCATAAGGCGTGTCGTAGTTAACATCGCCAACGGCAGCATCATCAATAACGCGGTTTTGTCCTGCGTAGTAAGTAGGCGTGTTTGCGTTGTAAGTCTTGCGTGTTGCAATCGTAATCGATGGCCCTGCGACTGCTGTTGCAGCTGGCACTGGGTAAGTGCTGATAGAGCCGTTGCTTACTTTTGCAGTGATGCGGTAAGTGCGATTGTTTAGTGCATTGGCAAAGCCAGTCACGAAAATAAAATCACCAACTGACAAGTTAGTGAAGCCGTTTGCAGAGTCTGTTAAGCCTGAAGCAGTTGCAGCAATGCCTGTGCCTGTGACTGTGACCGCCGACTCAGTGCCATGTATAGTTGACAGTAACAGGCTGATGGTTTGCTTTGTCGCTTCAGTGGCAATCTCTGCCATTAGCTCTTTTGTGTCTTGAATTTGCTTTGCAGCGTTGAAGTCTAGTGAAACCTCGGCGCTTTGTGTGTAACTAATCGACTTCTTGAATCGACCACTAACACGTCGCACCGGAGTGAATTCCGGACTTGAGTTAATTGCGCCCTTAGCGGTTTGTTCGCTTAGGTAGAATTTCCAATCACCGCCAACAATTTGACGGTCTGATACAGTTGTTGGCATGTTTAGAACCCCTCACAATAGAAATTAATAGTTACTTGATAACCCAACCATGGGTCATCTTCAATTTTAGCAGTGTTAGCTTCGAATGTCTTCACATTGCCAAACTCGGCATTTTCTAGCAGCGTAATGAATGATTCGCATAGCGTAAGATTGTCGTTAACGCCTGAGCCTTTTGGCGTGAATACGTCAATGTATAAAAGCCCGTTGCGCCTAACCCAAGCGGAGCCACCACCTACGGCAACGTTATTCGATGCGGTATTGATAACATTAATCCGCGCCCAAGGTGCGTTGGCTGGTTGTTGCCATCCTGACTGGTTTGGATATTGAATTGAAACACCTGAAGGCGGAGCGCCTGCAATCTGTGCAGTAATAATTTTTACCGCTTCGGAAAATCTTTTATCTGCCATAGCTTACCGCCTGATCAATAGCTTGTTCGATGTATTTTGTGCCAGCCTGCGCAGACCAGCCTTCATTGAGTCGCTGGATGTAAGGCAAGTTGTTAACTATCCATAAATCAGGCAATTCGTTGTCTGGGTATTGCGCAGCAACAGACTTGGCAAGCTCAAGCGCATAACTACCTGTTTTGCCAATGTTACTCTCATTGGTTCCGCTTGGCGGTGTGTTGATTCCCATCAACCAATTCGACTTGGCGCGCCCTGTGTCAAATGGCGTTGCAGCAACAATGGTTTGATCAACAAGAATTCCCAACTTGCGTATTTCCTGCGCAACGTCTGCCGTTAACTCTGCCGCAATGGATAACTCTTTCTCGTAGTCAATAGCCATTAGCGCGCCCTCAACACAAGTTTAACTGTCGCATCAGCAGCATCTAGCTTAATCGCAATGATTGACATAGCTACGCCGCCCAATGTGCAGTAATCGCCCACGCTAGGTACGAATGTATCGATGCGAGTATAAACCGCGCCTGTGTCGCTCTGCTGCGCGTTTGTGCCTTGCCAGTCAACTACATCGACTGAGAACTTGATCGCTTGGTAAGTGCGATTCGTTGCTCCTGTGTACGATTCTGTCACAGGATTATAAGTGCCGCCGCTATTAATGACTAAAGCCTGTCGAAAGTCGGCAAACTCCGAGTCGATAAGCTCGCTTGCTAGGTCTTTGAATTCTTGCTTTGTGGTAGCCATGTCAGCCCCTTTGCAATCCTGAATTGCCTTTTACAAACGGCATTAGCAATCTGTCAAGCTCAGGCACTCGCGCCTTATATGTAACCTGCGAGCCGGATTCGTAACTAACTGACTTTGAACCAACGCCGTCAAGTGATTTTGACTCTGCCGCAATCAATCCGCCAGCAAGCACAGTTGCATCTAGCGACAATCTGCCTGCCTGCTGTAGCTCAACAGCTTTTAATGCTG
>JACCEA011633551.1_pt1 | contig 36530 bp, 41 predicted proteins | sample 7449851 | NCBI WGS metagenome assembly JACCEA01 (sample SAMN15323453, study PRJNA562643) | freshwater metagenome | isolation source: river surface water | place: USA:Blue River Watershed | collected 2017-08-18 | reverse complement strand
TTTAGATTACATTCCATCGATTATATTTTCAAACAAATATGATTACAAAAGAATGTTAGAAGGGTCAAAAACTAATTCGGACTATCATAGGTTTATGGAATTTGATTACACATTTCATAATAAATTTTTTGAAGGTAATTTTCAAATATTTCATGGATGTTATACAAAAGAACCATTTGGGTATGCAATCTTTGATGCAGTTGATAATGGTAAAGTTCCAATCATACATACCGATTGGATGAAACATATTGATTACAAATATAGAGCAAGTAGTAAAGGAGAATTTCATCAAAGATATTTAGAAATACAAGAGGATGGGTTTGAAAAAGTAAATTTACAATTTTGTAAATTAAGAAAAGGACTAACAAAATATACAAACAAACAAAATTGGATTAAACAAATATGCAATTACTTAATGAAAAATTAATAAAGGAATATCTTACAAATAATCATAGTATTGATGAAAATGGTGATATGATTTTGGAGCCGGTTAAATATCGTTGGACACATGGTGCAACCGATTTACACTTAGGTGATGGGCTTTTGGTATATTCTTTCATTCAATTTATTAGAGCAAAGATATGCGTCTGCATTGGGTCAGGAGGAGGGTTTATACCACGTCTTATGACGCAAGCAAGAAAAGATTTATGGGAACAAAAAATATTTGATGGTAATAATATAGTTGAATGGGGTGATATTGGAACTACAATAATAATTGATGCTGTAAATGGCGTTGGTGGGTTTACGGATTGGACTGCAGAAAATTCATTTATGAGAAATTATTTTCAACCACAAGTTATTTTAGAAACATCTGAAAAAGCTTTTTATGATTATTTTGTAAGACAGGATATTAAAATAGATTATTTACATATTGATGGTGACCATTCATATGAGGGTGTTAAAAAGGATTTTGAATTATATTCAACTATTATGGCAGAAAATGGTATTATAACAATACATGACACCGACCAAACCTATCATGATACATTTTTAGTAACCGAAAATGCAAAAAAAGATTTCGTTCCTTTTGACGGCCCTTGTAAATTTATTAAAGAATTAGAAGAAGATAAAAATTGGAATTTGGTAAATTTAAAAAATTTTCGTATGTTAGAGAAAAAAGTTACTAGCACTGGTTTAGCACTACTAACTAAAAAAGTTTAAAAAAAGAATGAATAAAAAAATAAGATTAGTTACAGTAACAGGTTCAAGAACAACGACACTTCCCCATATGTTGAATCACTATAAAGACTTAGTTGATGAAATTTATGTTGTAGTTTATGAATGGGAAAATTTTTCTACATACAATTCAGTAGAAGAAATTGTTTCATACTTTCCTAATGCCAAAATAGTAAAAAGAGAAGTAAAAGAAAAATATAATTGGGAATATGTAACTCAATTATATAATGAAACAAAATTAATACATCCAAAAGATTGGTGGGTAGTGGCCGATGATGATGAACTTCATGTATATTCAAAAGATTTAAGACAAATCATAGATGAGTGTGATAATAATGGTTGGGAATTGGTAAGAGGTGGATTTGTTGATAGAATAGGACCTGATGGAACTTTTCCTGAAATAAAAAATAATGTAGATATATTTAAACAATTTCCATTAGCAGGATTTTTTAGATACCCCTTATCAGGAGCATGTCCAAATAAAGTTTGTATAATGAAAGGTTATATAGAAATAACACCTGGTCAACATTATGCAAAGATTGAAGGACAAACAACTTGGAGATGGCAAGGTTGGAACCACCCACTCATTGCACCAATAGGTGAGTATAGTGTTCAGGTTCATCATTTTAAATGGGATTCTACTTGTGGTGAAAGAATTAAAGAAGTTGCAAATATAAATAAAGATTATTCTTTTTCGGAAGAATATAGAAAAATGTATAGAGCTTTAGCTAAAACCAGATTTCAAATTGATATTAATGAAAAAGAATTTATGATTGAAAATGATGGATTTAAAGATTATGGGCAGTGGAATAAATTATTCAAAAAAATAATATCAATTTAATTTGGTATTATCAAAAAAATATATTACATTTATAAAAATAAATAAGCTATGACAGAAGAAGAATTATTATTAGAAACCAAAAAAGTAAAAGCATTAGAAAAGATTGCAAATTCTTTAGACGCATTAACTGTTTGGTTTGAAGAAATAGATAAAGAAGATTGGTCTCAAAGACTACAATGGTATTTAGCAGAATGGCATAAAACTACTACAAAAAATAATGTAGAAGATACCAATGGAAAATAAAAAATTAGGAGTAATTGTTCCATTTAGAAATAGATATGAACATCTATATGCATTTAAACATTCTATAATAAATTATTTAAAACAAAGGAGTATTCCATTTGAATTAATAGTAGTTGAACAAGATGATGCTAAAAGTTTTAATAGAGGTAAATTATTAAATATAGGGTTTGTATTGGCTAAAAAAATGAAATGTGATTATGTGGTATTTCATGATATTGATATGCTACCACATGAAGTGGATTATTCATATTCAGATACACCAATTCATTTGGCAACTAATTTTTTTTCTAAAAATAATGAAACATCTAAAATAATATTTGATGAATATTTTGGTGGTGTTACTATGTTTCCCATTGATGTATTTGAAAGAATAAATGGATATAGTAATGAATATTGGGGATGGGGATATGAAGATAATGATTTATTATTTAGATGTAAAACGGCACGAGTTGCTTTGGATGAAAAAACTATAAAATCATCGGTTAGTGGTACTGCAGCACTTTACTTTAATAACAATGATTCATATGTAAGGGGTAAAAATGAATTTAATTTTAAAAAAGAAATAACATTTTTTATTTCATTTTTTCCTGATAAGATACTTTGTGATATAAATAAGTATGATGATACTTATTCTATATTTTCAATACCTGGATTTGATTTAAGAATATCGTATAATTCATACAATAGATATAATTTTGAATTATACAATGAATTAAAAGAAATAAGTTATATAAATTCTGACATAAAATCAAATTATAAAACGACAATATGTGTTACAATTGACCCAACCAAAAAATTGATAACAATGTATCAAGATGGAGAATTTGTAAATAATACATATTTTAATGGTAATTTATATGACTATGCATCTGCACCATATTTTTATTTAGGACAATCCGGCCATATAGAAAATGAATTAAAAAATAATTTTAAAGGTTCAATTAGTTCTTTTGCATACTATGATAAAATATTATCACGTTTTGAAATTTTAGAAATATCAAACAATAAGTTTTTTGGATTAACATCCAATTTTAAAAATTATAAATCAGCTGATAATTTAAAATTATATTATGATTGTAGAATTATAAAAAATAATGAATTGATAGATTTATCTTTTGGTAATAATAATGGTATTGTAAATAATTCTAATTTAGTAGAGTATAGTATAGAAGATGATAAAACATTAAAAATACCATATAGAAGAGAATGTTTATTTGAATTATTAAACCACGATGAAAATGGATACTCAAATGGTTCTTGGAAAAATATAACAACAAGATACAATCAAATAAAATTTCACAATGAAGTTGAAAATAATAAATTTAATTACAAAACAGATGGATTAAATACCTTAGAATATGTAGAGCATAATAAAACTAAAGTAGGTAATCAAACTCACATAACGGTTGGAATATAAATATGAAATTAGGTGTATGTGTACCATATAGAAATAGAGAAGAACATATGAAAGTGTTTATTCCTCATATATCAAAATTCTTAGAAGAAAGAGGAATTGAGTATAGTATTTATTTTGGACACCAATGCGATGATAAACTTTTTAATAGAGGAGCAATGAAAAATATTGCTGCGAAATACGCATTTGAAGATGGGTGTGATTACATTGTATGGCACGATATAGACATGGTTCCAGAAGATGATAGTTGCGATTATTCATTTCCAACTGATAACCCACAACATATTGCAGTTCGTATCTCACAATCTGATTATCAATTAAAATATGAGGAATACTTTGGAGGTGCGGTTTTATTTTCAAAAGAACAAGTAATGGCAACAAACGGATATTCAAATGATTATTGGGATTGGGGTATGGAAGATGATGACTTGTTTTGGAGATGTGTAATGGAAGGATACGCCGATAAAACAAAATTAGATTATACTACGGAAAAATATGTAGCAAATTTTAATGGAATAAATTCAAAGATAGAATTACCAGCATCAAAAGAACAAAAAGATTGTATTTCAAATTCACACACTATTTCTATTTTAGTAAAAGCAGAACAACAAATAGAAAAAGTTCCTATTTGGTTAATCGGTGATGAAGATAGAAGATTTATAGAATATCCTATTTTCAGAAAACCTGGTTATGATTGGGGATTATCGTTTAATAATAGTAGAGCATATACAATGCAACTTTGGGATAGAATGAAAACACATTTGTATCAATGGATTAAAAGATATGAAAATCAATGGAGTTGGATTACAATGTCAGTTGATTCTGAAAATAAAAAAATACATTTCTATTTAAATGGTAAAGAAAGTGACGCAAGATTGGGAACGGGTACACAATCTCCTTTAATATATGATGAACCACTTAAGAGATATGGAAGTGAACCATTTTATATTGGTTATTCAAAATCACCTGTTGAATCTTTTTTTAAAGGAGCAATTGCCGATATTAAAATGTGGAATAGATGTTTAACTTCAAATGAAATTAAAAATTTACATAAAAAAACTCCTGAAGATAATTTAATATTGGATATTTTTACTATGAATTTAGAATTTGGTAATTCACATAATGTTAAATTAACAAAAGAAAAAATAGAAATACCACATACGGTATTACCATACAGAAGAGATGGTAAATTTAAATGTTTACCACATCAAACGGAAGGATTGATTAGTGTCGGTGGTGTTGATAAATGGGCAAAAGGTGAAACAACTGCAAAAAATGAAAAAAGATATATTTTACAAATGCAGCAAGGTAAAATAGATTATAAAAAGGATGGAATAAATAATATAAAATACGAATTAATAAATATAAAAAAGATAACGGATAAATCTGTTATGATAAATGTAAAATTATAAAATATGGCAAAAGCATTACAAAATCCATTTTATGCAAATGTAAAAAGACAACTAGATGAAGTTGGTCCTGGTATGTGTTTGGCCAAATGGACACAAGTAACATTACAATTACAATCGGGTCACAACCATAGTTGTCACCACCCACAAACGCATAAAATATCACAAGCAGAGATAGCAAGAAATCCTTCTGCACTTCATAATACGAGATATAAAAAAATGCGTAGAAAGGAAATGTTAGAAGGAGAACGACCATCCGAATGTGAATATTGTTGGGGTGTAGAAGATAATTCGGAACAATTTTCCGATAGAGTATTTAAATCGGCCGATAGTTGGTCATTTCCACATATGGAAGAAATTATTAATTCCGATTTTAGAGATGATTATAATCCTCGTTATGTTGAAGTTGCATTTAGTAATACTTGTAATTTTAAATGTTCTTATTGTGGGCCATCATTTAGTTCAAAGTGGGTTGAAGAAATAGAAAAATTTGGAGGATATCCGACATCAACCGGTTTTAATGATATGAATTGGATGGAAAGAGAAAATAAAGTTCCACTTAAACATTCCGACCACAATCCATATACGGAAGCATTTTGGAAATGGTGGCCTGAATTGTATAGGGATTTAAATACATTTAGAATTACAGGAGGTGAACCACTATTGTCTAAAGATACTTGGGATGTATTGGATTATATTATTAATGAACCAAATCCAAATAGAGAATTAAAATTGGGTATTAATTCTAATTTAGGTTCTCCGGATGCACTTATAGATAAATTAATACAAAAAATAAAAAGAATAGAAGATGAAGGAAGAGTCAAAGAAATCGTAATATTTACATCAGTAGATACTTGGGGTGACCATGCGGAATATATTAGAACAGGTTTGGAATTTAATAAATTTTGGGATAATGTAAATAAAATACTTACACAATGCCCTAGAGTTGTATTAACATTTATGTCTACATATAATGCATTATCGGTATTTAAATATGATAAATTAATTAAAGAAGTTTATAAACTAAAAGAAACCTTTGCAAGTCCGGATAGGTATCACAATGCATATACATTTTTAGATACATCTTATTTACGATATCCACAACATCAAACGGTACAAGTGTTGCCTGTTGATTTTTCAAAATATGTATTAAATCAATCTAAATTAATATCATATTATGCTGCACCATCAAATGACCCAATGTATGTTGGTTATCATGAAGTAGAAGTGCAAAAAGTAAAAAGAATATATGATTGGATGTTGGCAAAGCAGAACCCAGAAGAACAAATGAAAAATAGACATGATTTTTATAAATATTTTTCAGAACACGATAAAAGAAGAGGAACTAATTTCTGCAAAACATTTCCTGAATTGGAAGAATTTTATAACTTTTGTAAAACAATTGAATTATGAGCTTAAAAGTAAATAAAGATAATATATACTTTATACATCCAAAAAATCCAGATTTTAAAGAAATTAATGGATACGATTTTATGAGTAAGGATTTTACTCTATTTGTACGTGTAAAAATTAATGAAGAAGTATTAGAAGAAACGGATTCTTTTATTGTAAGTAGAAATGGTGCACATGCAGGTATATCCGTATTAACGGATAAATATCATTATAATTATTATATTCAATTTACATATTGGTTTTGGGAAAAAAACAACCCATCCGCAGATATAATGGTTAAACAATTACAACATAAATTAACCGAATCTGATATTAATAATTTTATGGATTTATATATTATAAATGATAGTAAAAATTCAAAAATAAATTGTTACCACAATAAAGAATTGGTTGGTGTGATGGATTATGAAGGATTGACACTAGCAGAATATGATGAATCACAATATTGGTTTGGAGCATCTAATATGATAACTCCTGATAAACATCCGGTAGGTGATTTTGAATATGAATTAATATTTTGTGTAAGAAAAAATTTAGATGTAAATCAAATATATACTATTATAGATAATTATGAAAATGAATATTTAGAAAATATATTTGAAGATTTTAAAATATTTAAAAGAAGTTGGGAATTATCAAAAGATTTTTACTTTTTTTATGATTTTAAGTATAAAAACCGTTATAAATTTTGGAATTATGCTTTTAATGGAAACTATTTACAAATATTTACAAATAAAAATAATATAAATTATTAATTTATGAAAATAGCAGTTTGTGTAAGTGGCCAAATTAGAACTTGGAAAGATTGTGTTGAATCTTGGAAAAGATTATTTAAAGAATTACAATATGCAGATAATTGTATTGACACTAAAATTGAAGTTGATTATTTTGTTCACACTTGGGATTTTAATAGCCAACCATTTTCGGAATGGAGTGATACTAGAAAAGGAATTGATGGATATATTCCACCACCAAGCGAAAATGCAAATATGGATGACATAATGGAATTTATAAATTATTTAAATCCAAAAAAATATTTAATCGAAAGCGAAGAAAAAAGTCTTTCTAGAAAAATATCATTAGAAGAAAGGTCTTTTTTTAGAACAGAAGATAAAAGGTGGCCACCCCTAAATTGGGCAGGAAGTCAGTTGTATGGTATAATGATGGCTGGTTATTTAAAAAGACAATATGAAATAGAAAATAATTTTGAATATGATATGTGTATTAGGATGCGTCCTGATATTCATTTTGAAGAATTTAGTAGAATTATGTTTGCTGAAGATTTTACAAAAATACAAAGAAAAACAATCTATTCTGTTCATGGTACAAATATTAATTATTTTCCATTTGATATAATAGGTGATATATTTTTTTATTCAGATTCATTAACATATGATATGCTTAGTAATTTATATAATTGGATTCCACAAATTGATTTAAATTTATTCGATTCGGAAGTAACTATTGAAATGATGCTGGCATTTTACATACGAATGCTTGATATTAAAAATATTAAAGTAAAAATAGACCCACAAGTAAAAAGATAAAACATATGAGACCATTTAGAATAGCAATTTGTATTAGTGGCCAACCAAGAACATGGAAATATGCAAAAGAAAATATTTTACAATATTTTAATACAAAAATCTTTCCAGAAAGAAATACTAAAATTATAATTGATTATTTCATACACACTTGGGATACTAATAGTTATAGAGATACATTAACTCCTCATTGGGAAACAAAAAATTATAAAATTGAAAATGAAGAAGAGGAAAACGAAATAAGAGATGCATATTTGCCTGTTAGTATGATTTATGAAAAATTTGATGAATCAAAATTTCAACATGCGTGGACTTCATTGTTTTATAGTTTTATGAGAAGTATTGACCTAAAAAAACAATATGAAATTGAAAACGATATCGTATACGATATGGTTATTAAAACAAGATTTGATGTTAATTTCCCACCAGAATCAGTAGTTCCAAATTCGGATTCAATTATAACAAACAAATTTAAACCACATTTTTGTAATCCATTAACATTATATTCCTCATCACAACAATCAATTAGAAAATTTCCAATGGAATACAATTATAATAATATGGATGATTGTTTCTTTTATGCCGACTCACCTACTATGGATTTAATTGGTAATTTGTATAGATGGTTTAATGAAATTAAAACAAGAAATTATGATTTAATGATGTCAGGACAATACATTGTAGATGGTGAATATTATTATGGCCCCGGAACATTACTATACAAATATGCATCTAATTTAGGAATATTAGTTACGGGAGAAAAAAATAATTACAATTATTTATATAGAAAACCTGCAGCAGAACAAAAATTACATAGTATAAATGAATGGAGAAAAATACAAGACATATATTTTAACTGGTATCATATAAAATAAAATGAACAAATTATTTACATATGGTTGTTCTTATACATATGGTAATGGTTGTTTACCAAGTGATGTTTATCATAAAAAATATAAGAAAAAACCAACAGATTGTATTTGGAATGATATAGTTTCAAAGGAATTTAATTTAGAATTAAAAAATTACGGAATTGGACGAAATTCAAATGATAAAATAATAGATTCTATTATTAGAACATTTGACGAAGTCAATGAAAACGATGTTGTAATAATACAAAAAACCTTTTCACATAGATTTGATATAGAAAATAGAAAAAACAAAAACGAATTAGATTATGTAAATAACCCATTAACTATTACACCTTCAAATGAAATTGCATTTAAAGAAGCTGGATATGATGATGAAGAAAGTGAACATATAATGTATACATTATCTTATATGGATTGTGATATAATACAAAAAAGATTCGATAATAGATTTAACTTTTTTAAAAAACTTTTCAAAGAAAAAAATGTAAAATCTTGTATAGTATGGGATGTTATGGAATATATTGATTATAAAAAATATGAAAGAATTTCAGAAGTAACAAAAGGTAAAATTATAGACAATCATTGGTCATATAGTGGCCACAAAAATTTCGCAAATGTAATAATTGATATGATTAAAAATCCACCGGTTGAAAAAATAAACATAAATAAAAGATTAATATAAATGAATAAAAAAACAATAATTTGCGATGGAGATAGTTGGGTATTTGGTTCAGAAATAGCAGACCCGCAAATAAGTAAAAAATATGATGGTAATGTACATCCTGGAAAATATGATTGGATTGCAGAAAATGATTCGTTTAGAATTCCTAAAATATTTACTACTCATTTGGGAGATTTATTAAATGCTGATGTGGTAAATTTAGCATGGCCTGCAGATGATAATGACACAATTATTAATAGAACAATTTCATATATAACTTCAAACTATTTATCAAAAGGATTACCAACCGATGATTTGTTTGTAATAGTTGGTTGGTCTTCGCCTGAAAGAAATTCTTTTTGGTATAAAGATGAAAATTTATCTGCAAAATTTAGGTTGTGGCCACAAGTTCAACATTTTGATGCGGAACCACAAAAAGAATTTTGGAACTTTTATGTAACATATTTATGGAATTCTGAAGAATATTTACCAAGATATGTTATGAATGTTTTACAACTTCAAAATTTTTGTGAAGCAAATAAAATAAAATGGATGTGTTTTAATTCTTTCTATCAGACGCCAGGAAAACAACCCTGGGAATGGAGTGATTTAAATGTTAGAGAAGAATTAAAAAAATTACATTTAAATGGAACTGAGTTTTATTCTACAAAAACAAATAAAAGAGGTGTTTATAATTATGAATATGTATCATTGTGGGACACAATAGATAGTATAAAATTCTATAAAAAAGACGAAAATAATAATACTTTTAAAAGTTTTATGGAAGAAAAAAATATTGAACCTATATATAATGGATGGCATCCATCACCATCATCTCATAAAATATGGGCAGAAGAATTAGTAAACTATATTACAAAAAATAATTTAATATAATGGGAAAATTGGTTATTTGTGGTGACTCATTTAATATTGGAATTGGAGTACACAATTTAAAAACGGAACCATATGGTTCATTACTTGCTGAAAAATTAAACAAAGAATTGATTAATTTTGCAAAAGGTTCTAGTACAAATTTTTCCATATTATTGCAGGTTAAATATGCATTGGAAAATGTAAAAGATATAGATTTATTATGTTTAAGTGTTACAAGTTATAATAGAGTAGATTGGTTTCCATATGATACTCAATTGGCTAACGCAGATATAAAATTAACTGATGTAAATTATCATCAATATCCTCCATTTGGTAAGGATACTTATCAATATCTTTTAGAAAATCCTTTACAAAATGATTCCAATTATGTTGGAAAGATGTTTACGGAAAACTATTTTGGTGTAGTAGATTATGTGGATAATATAATGAATACGCAACATCGAACAGGAAATTATTTTGCAAAATTCAGAAATGAACCAGACCAAAAAATGAAAGTTCTTAGAGATTTTTATGCAGAAATTTTTGATGAAAAAATACAAAGACAATTTGATATTGGAATAATTACAATGGCACATTTACTTCTTAAAAAAAATAATATAAAACATTGTATATTGACTTGGGATATGGAATTTTTGAACTACATAGATAGAGAATGTTTAGTCAATATTGATTGGCATCAATTATCTAGTAAATATCCTGATGATTTAAATACATTACATACATCAAAAGAAGGACACATTGAAGTATTTAATTCCGTTTTAAGTAGATTAGAAAAAAACAATTGGATATGAAATATAAAATAGATTTTGTATTTGATAATGTATTTTCTACATTTATATTACCAAACGCAACAATGCCAGAATTGGGGGTCATAAATTATTTATCATCAATTCATTCTACAAAAGCACAAAATGCAACTGTTTTTGAAATGGTTATACCAATGATGGATATGTTTGATGGACAATTTGGCAATTTTCCAAATTCATGCACCGGATTTTTTTATCAAGCCGCGGTATATAATAAAATTTTAACATCAACGGAAAATGCAATTTATTTTTCTGCTAGAGGAACAAATGCATTCATATATCCAATAAAACCAAATCCAACATTAACAAACTTTGTTGGAATTAATTCTGGAAAAGGAAATCGAGTTCATGGTGAATATTTTTGGAAATATATTTCAAAGCAAACAATGCATTATATATTTCAAAATAGAGTTAAAATCTTCTTTGATTATTCTATGGAACCATATGTAGATTTTAATACATATAAAGATATACATGAATCAATTGGTTATAGTAATCTTCCAAAAGATTCTATTATAATGTGTATTAATAGTTTTAATGCAAAAGAATTATATGAGAGTTGGTTTACTGAATCGGAACGAAAACTTAACATTATAAATTTACCATTTTGTTTAGACCATAGTTCTTGGTATTATGATTGGAATCTGACCAGAAATAATAAAGTTTGTATGGATGAAACTGCATTTTTTAACACAAAACAAAATGTAAGAGATAATCATTTTTTAATGAAAATGAAAAACAATAGACCACATAGACTTGCATTATTATTTAAATTATTAAGTGTTGGAAATATATTAGAAAAAGCAGATTGGTCATTTTACGCAATAAATAGTTCATATAACGAACAGTGGATAGAACATGTTGCAACCGAATATGATTTACATCCAATGGATATGGATAAGATAAAAAATTTATATGATACCGAACCACATAAATTACAAAGTGAACAAAATCAAAAACCACATGATATAAATGCTTGGACTGATATGGATTTTGAACAATATATAAATTCATATTTTGAAGTTTGTTTTGAAACATATATTGATGGTGAATATAAATCTCTTACTGAAAAAATATTCAAACCTATTATAAATTTTCAACCATTTATATTTGTAGCTTTTCCAGGAGCATTACAACTTTTAAAAAATTTAGGATTCAAAACTTTTGAAGGATTTATTGATGAAAGTTACGATTTGGAAACCAATGTAAAGATTAGAATGAATAAAATAAGTCAGGAAATAATTAGATTGTCATCACTTTCAAAAGAAGAAATACATAATTGGTATTGGAAAATGGAAGATATTCTTTTGCATAATCATAGAACATTACGAAATTATAATAATATAAAATTATATGGTGAAGATTTAATAAAAGAATTAAGTAATTTTTGTTTAGGAAAAGAAATAAAATGGGTGATTTAGAAAATATATTATCTGATAATATTTTTATAATAGAAAAATATAAAAATAAAAATTTATCAACACTGGCAACAGACTCGATTGATGATGGTAGTATTTTGTATAACATGAATGAACATGGATATCGTTCCAATTCAACAAAAGAAAAATCTAATTTTAATGTATTAACATTGGGTTGTTCTTGGACTATGGGAATTGGTGTTAATAATAATGATATATGGTCTACTATTATTGGAAATGAATTTGGAAAAACATTCAATTATGGAATGTATGGTGTATCACCATCTTTTGTTGCAAAAACATTTTACAAATTTGTATCATCACAGTTTACTCCAAATTTAGTATTAATAATGTGGCCTGGATTTAGTAGAAGAGATTATGTAAAAGAAGATGGTTCGTTTAAAAAAATAGGAGGATTTAGAACTGCACATAATAAAGATGTAGTCTGGAAAAATGAAGAAGAAGACTTATTATTTTTAGAATTAAGAAATGACTATCAAGATTTAATGATATTTTGGGAAGCCTATAAATTTGTAGAAAATATTGCAAAATTATATAATATTAAAATATTCCATACGGTTGCGGGATATTATTATGATGTTTTTAAAGAATTACAACCTGAATTAAATTATACTATAAATTATGATACATTTTTTGAACCAAAAAATTGTTATAAAAACGATAAATTGGCCAGAGATAATGAACATCCTGGAAAAAATTGGCATTATAATTTTTCACAAGAATTTTTAAAATTTATAAAAAAATAAAATATGAAACATAGAAAATACTTACCAACTTTAAGTGAATTGGTAGATAGATTATCAATTGTACAACTAAAAGAAGTTTTTATACCAGAACATAAATCCGAATACGCAAAAGAGATAGAAGATATTGTGCATGATGTTCAAATGTGTTTAGATGAAAATAAAGGTGTTGTAACTGCGGAAACAATAAGAGCAATTATAGTATTAGCACAAATGAATTTACACATTTGGCATAACGAATCAAATGTTCGTAAAGGAATCAAAGATGGTAATAGTTTAGAACTTACACATGGTTTAAATGGTATTCGTAATACTGCAAAAAATAAAATACAAGAAGTATCTGGTGGTAGAAAAGATTATAAAATAGATTGCCTAGCAGCTGATATGCAAGTTTGGGAAGTTAGTTGGAATAATACAACTCAGGATACTCAACAACAATATTAATACCTCCATTGTTTATAGCATATTTGTATGACAATTCAACATCTTGCCATCTCATACAATTATGAAATTCAATATTAGAGCACATTGATTTAAATTCATCAAAGTAATTTCCTTTATGTTGATGACCGGGGTCTAATGGTTTATCCGAACCTTTACCGACACGAATAATCATATTTGGTTTCCATTTGTTATTACTCATTAAACCGATTTTGTCAACATGGTTTACTAATTGATTTGTTGCGCAAATAAGAAAATCCCAACGAGGATAAAAGGTAACAACAAAATTTCCAGTCATAGCCATACCTAAACTCATTCCCATTTGAGATTCTTCCATAACAGGAACTTCAATCATTTTATCTTTTGAAACCCCATCTAATGTTGTGCTCATTGGATTTCCTGAAAATAAAATCTGTTGGCCAATGAAAATTGAATTTTCTATTTTAGCAATTTCTGACATTGCATTTGTTAATGCATCTTTATATGGTGTATATTCTGGTTTATTCATATTATCTTTTTAAAAATTTTCTACCTGTTTTTACTTTATCTCTCCAATATTCTAATAAATCATCCATTGTTTTATTGAAGGGTATTGTTGGTTCCCATCCAGTATGTTTTTTAAATTTTGTAGTGTTAGGAACTTGTAAATCGGCATCAATTGGCCTAAGTCTATCGACATCCGTTACTATTTCTATATTTTTAATTGTTGATTTATTTATTAAATAATTTAATGTATCACCAACCTCACATGTATACTCTCCACCAATATTGTAGTATTCACCTTTTATTGGATTAATCGTTACCAACATATAATATGCTTTAACTGCATCTCTAACATCTGCATATGTTCTAAGTGATTCTAAATTTCCAACATATATTTTTGGTTCTTGTAATCCCATTTCAATCATTGCAATTTGTTTTGCAAAAGTAGATTCGTGAAATATATCTCCACGTCTTGGGCCTGTATGTGTAAACATTCTTGTTGTCATAACACACATATCATATGCTTCGGCGTAGTATCTACCAATTAAATCGGTTCCAACTTTTGATATGGCATATGGGGATGCTGGATGAAATCCACACTCTTCATCTATTGGTAATTTATCTTTTGGAACTTTACCAAAAACCTCCGATGATGCGCATATATGAATTATCGCATCTTTACAATTTGACAACCTTAGTGATTCTAATAAATTAGTAGTTCCTATTATATTTGTTTGTAATGTTTCTATTGGAGAAATGAAACTAGTTTGTGGATAAGATTGTGCAGCTAAATGAAATACATATTTTGGTTTAGAAATGTTTACGGCATTAATTAATGAAGATAAATCATTTAAATCACCATATATTAATGATAATCTTTTACCATTATTTATTTCCGAAGAAAGGTGTTCTATATTTTCCAAATTATCATTCCATCTACAAAACCCATATATTTTCCAATCGGTATTTTCTAATAAAAAATCCGTTAAATGTGAACCTACCATTCCTGTTATTCCTGTTATTAAAACACTACCCATTTTCCTGTTCCGTAATGCGGCCATTTTTTTTCATAGTTATACCATATTGTTTTACTTGGGATGTCTCTTTTTTGACCATTCCAGGTTGCTTCCGTTGGTGTATTTGTTGATACTCCATTATCTTCTATTACAAATGTAATTGGTAAATCATATCGTTCTGCATATTTGTTCATTTCATAAAACCCGCCAGTTTCAAACGCCATATCACCAACAAAACACCATACTTTATCATCATTACCATTTCTTTTATTTGCCATTGCTACACCAACTGCAATAGGAATAATAGAACCAACAATTGCACTTGAATAAAACTTATCTTCTGCATCTATCATTGTAATAGATTTTCCCTCTATTATAAGTGATTCAGCATAATCAGCCGAAATACCTTTTAATAACCAATGATAATGTGAACGCCAAGTTGAAAATACCCAATCGGTTTCTTTAACTCTTTTGAATATTTCAATTAATTCATCTTCATTACCACCACTTAAATGAACAGGTCCTTTAATTCTACCCGCCTCCCAATGGTCTGCAATCATTCTTTCAAATGCGATTAACTTTTCTTTTGTCCATCTAACATCTTCTCTAACTATTGGATATTTTTCTAAATTTTTTATCATTTTTTAATTTTTATATGCATGTGTTGGTCTATTTGGATAATATACATAAAATGGATGAATATCATGTGGCCATATATCTGCGGAATGTAACATATTCCCCAAATCTATGTGTGGTGTCCATACTTTATATTTATTTAGACCCAAATTCATATCAGGTAAAACATTCATAAATTTATCAAAAATAACAGGTGCACCTGCAAAAAATAAATCATTACACAAATAGTGAAATGGTTCATTTGCAAATTGTTTTACATTTGTTTTTCTAATTTTTATTAAATCGTCTGAATATAATGTATTTTCATCAAATTCCCAATTACCTATTGGATTATCATTTGGGTCATTTTCAACATACCCCATAGAACGTATGACTACATTACAATCTGGTCTAACTAATATTATTAAATCGTATTTTTTATTACTTTCGACCATTAATCTATATACATTTTTCCAATGAAAAAACATTTTTGCTTGAGTGGATGTCGGTAATCTAAATATCAAATCTTCATCTAATATATCACATGTTATATTTGAAAACCTTTGAGTAAGTAATTCTTTGGTTACAATATATTCTCTATATTCGTTTTTAAAATTATTTATTAATTGTTTTGATTTATTCCAAGTTGAAATATAATAATCACAATTCAAATGTTTATCGAATTGCCAATCTCTAGTACTAAGTTCGTATTCTCTAAGCATACCAAAAAGTAAAATAGCAGTTTTCATACTTACTTATCTTTTTGTTGCAATATCGGATTACTAACAGGCCATTCTATTTGAAACTCTGGGTCATTCCATTTAATTACTTTATGTTCCGGAGAATCGACATACGAACCATTGTATAATAGGGTATAATGAAACATACAATCAGTCAATGCATAGTGTCCATTTACAAATCCTGGTGGAATTAAAACTTGATTTCTTAATCTTTCACTTATAATATAACTTTCCCAATCTCCATATGTATCGGAACTTTCTCTTGCATCCAATACAACTAAATAAATGTCTCCAACGGTAGCTTGAACCAATTTCCATGTCTTATTATCACCATGTAATCCTCTCAATACACCTTTGTAAGAACGAGAAAATCTACTATGAATTGATAATTCATTTTTATCATAATGAACATGCCTCATTGCAGGATGCTCTTCCGAATGGAAAGTCGTAAATATTTCACCTCTATATTCCCTAAAAACGGATGGTTGAAATGACGGAACTTGATATCCAAATTTTTTTGATGGAGTTTCTATGAACTCATCCCATTTATTATAACTCATTATATAAACTTTAAAAATAAATATACAAAAACATATTTATAATAAAAGCAATATGGTTGGTGTATACAAAAATAGAAACAAACTTCCATTCATTTCACTAGAAAATTTTGTAGATGAAAATTTATTAAATTTATCAATGCAAGAACTTGCCGAATATAAAGAAAAGCAAGATATGAATGGTGTAGAAATATTTGTTGGTTATAATGGTCCTGATTGGAATGGAAATGATGAATTTCAAAATAGACAAAGAACGGCTTTACCACACACTTGGAATTACATTAAATCGTTTTCCAAAGAAGTAGTCCCATTTAATATTAGATATTCAGCAAAAGATGTAAATTCTGTTTTATTGCATAGAGATGCACAACCATCGGTTCAACATAGTAGGTCTTGGGAAGCTTTTTCTTTTGGTTATAAAAAAGAATTGACAAATTCATTTCATAATTTATTACTAAACAAAGATGATTTTAAAATAACCCCAATTTTAGAAGATACTAATACAATATATAATTTGATTGATTTTGATTATGAAACGTATTTAAAAAATGAAGAAAATGAAAATTATTTGAAATTTATAAAAACAACTTACAAATTACATATGATAATGTCTAATACAAAAACATTATTTATATACGATAATGTTAACGATGTTATTTATGATTTTGATTGTAGAATTGCAATATTTAATGCAAGAGATTTTCACGATACACGTTTGGATAGTTGGGGCATAAGCATACAATTTCCAATGAACCCATATTTTTTAAAAGATGAAATATTGGAATATTTAGAAGTAAATTAATTTTGGTAAATCAAAAAAATATTTGTATCTTCACAATATAAACTAAATAGTTATGAAAACGGTTATAAAACCATGGGGTAAAGAGGAATGGTTAGAATTAAATGATAGATATTGTTATAAAAGGATTTACATAAATGCAGGATATAAAACATCGTTCCAATACCACAACTTCAAAAAAGAAACAAACTATATAATATCAGGAGAAGCTGAAATATGGTTAGAAAATGATAATGGTATTGTCGAAAAGAAATTAATGAAAGCTGGAGAATATTTTAATGTAACTCCACCAAAAAAACATAGAGTTATTGCATTAACTGATATTATTTTACAAGAAGTTTCCACACCTGAAGTAGATGATGTTATTCGTATTGATGATGAATTTCATAGAGCAAATGGAAAAATAGAAGGAGAGCATCAAACGCCAGCCGTATTAATATTGGCAGCTGGTATTGGGTCTAGATTAGAAACGCTTACACAATATACAAACAAAGCACTTTTACCTATTAATAATCGTGCAATAATTTCTCATATAATTGAAAAATTTCCAAAAGAGTATCAATTTATTATTGCTATTGGTTATAAAGGAGATATAGTAGAAGAATATTGTAAATTAGCATTTCCTAATCACAATTTTACATTTGTAAAAATAGACAATATAGAAGGTAAAGATTCGGGTCCAGGATACTCTGCTCTAAAATGTAAAAATTTACTTCAAAGACCATTTTATATTACAACCTGTGATTGTTTGATAGATTCACCACTACCATATCTGGATGGTAATTGGTTGGGTATACAACCAACATCATATCCTGAAAAATACTCAACGGTTTTATTAGATAATGATAATATAATAAAATATTCTAATAAAAATGTAAATGGATTTTATATGGCATTTATTGGTTTAGCGGGAATATGGGATTATGATATATTCTGGAAAGAATTGGAAAATAATATTATAGATGGTGAAATAGTGTCTGCTTTTGAAAATCCACAAAAATATCCAACATTTAAAGCTAAAAAACTAAAATGGTTAGATACCGGCAATTTAGATGATTTGAACAAAACAAAAGAATATTTAAAAGACAATCCATTATCTTTACAAAAAAACAATGGTGAAATAACATATAAAGAAAATAATTTATTTATAAAATTCACACCAAATAAATCAGTTCTAAACAATAGAATAATTAGAGCAAAAGAATTAAAAAATCAAATACCGTCTGGCTTCAATTATACTAATAACTTTATATCATACGAATGGCAAGATGGTAAAACTTTATATGAAATTAATTCAATTGATTTATATAAGAAATTTTTAGAAAAATTTAAATCAAATTTTGATATAAAAGAAAATGGTGATTATTCAAATTATATTGATGATTTTTACATAAACAAAACAAATCATAGATTGGAATTATTTTTAAAAAAATATTCAAATGATTATTACAATTCAAAGCATAATATTAATGGTATTGAATATGATAGTATGAAATCATTATTATCAAAAGTAAATTTTAAAGATTTTCATACCAATCCATTTTATAAATTATTTCATGGTGATTTACAATTCGATAATGTTATATATAATTCTAATACGGATGAATTTATATACATAGATTGGAGAGAATCCTTTGCCGGATTAACTACATCTGGAGACTTATATTACGATTTGGCAAAATTATATGGTGGATGTTTAATTCCATATAATTCTATGAAAGATGAAAATAATATAATATTTCTTAGAGGTGAATATTCTGTTAATTATAGTTTTGAAATATCACATTCATTAATAGAATTTAAAAATTATTTAGAAAGCTGGATAACAAAAAATAATTTTGATTTAAAGAAAGTTAAATTGTTAACTTCTATTATATTTTTAAATATGGCTCCCTTACACAATGAAAAGTTTAGTAAAATGTTGTGGTTTAAATCAATAGAACTAATGTCTAACTATGATAGATAAAGATACTAAACTATATGGTTCATTTTCAGATAATCCTGGAAATAATGGTTGTATATTTTTTAATAACGCATTTAAAAAATATAACATAAATGCAATATACAAATCATTTTATTCGGTAGACATAGAACAAACTATTCAGTCTACCAAACACTTACAATTTGCAGGATTTGCATTAAGTATGCCTTTAAAAACCGAAGTATATGATTATTTGGATGAATACGATGATTCTGTTATCAACATCGGTGCATGTAATACGGTTGTAATAAATAATTCAAAACTATACGGATATAATACCGATTGGATTGGAGTTTATAATTTTTTTAAAAATAAACCAATAAAACATATAAACATAATTGGAACCGGTGGTTTTGCAAAAGCAATTATGTATGCATTTTCAAAATTAAACATCAATTTTTCAATCGTAAATAGAAATGATATTCCAAATATAGATGATGTTACTAACCAATATTTTATAAATGCGACACCTATTGAAATAAAATCAAACACCAATATAATAATTGATGCAAGACCATTTACAATGGATGGAAAGGAAATTGCACGATTACAAGCAATAGAACAATTTAAATTATATACACAAATAGATTATGAATAATCCAAAATATTTTATATGTCCAATATCAAAAAATATTGTAGATGCTGTAATTGAAATTAATTCAAGTAAATTTGGATTAATACCAACTAGAAGACAAATTGATTGGAATGGTGGATATGTAAATGGTTGGGATACTAAAGAATTTACAAATTATGTAAAAAGCAAAAGTAATAATATTGTAATAGGACGAGACCACGGTGGTGAATGGCAAGGTATAACGGAAGATGATGGTAAGGTGTCATATATAAATGATTTGGATTATTTTAATATAATTCATATAGACCCATGGAAATTTTATAGTAATCAATTATTAGATGGTCTAATTTCAACAGAAGAAACTATAAAATTATTATATAAATTAAATCCAAATGTATTTTACGAAATTGGAACGGAAGAAACCATCAAAAAATTTGAAAACGTAGATTTAAATAGAATCCTAAAATATTTAAAAACAAGTTTAACTAATCAGGAATTTTCTAATATAAAATATGTTGTAATTCAATCCGGAGTTGCAATTGATTTGGTTAATAGAAAAAATATAGGTTCTTTTGATAAAAAAAGAATGCAAGAGATGATTGATGTTGTTAAATCTTTTGATAAAAAAGTAAAAGAGCATAATGGAGATTATTTATCAAACGAAGAATTGAGCATTAGATTTGATGCTGGTATTGATAGTATTAATATAGGTCCTGAAATAGCACAGATTGAAACGGATATCTATTTACAACATATGAATAAAAAAGAAATAACTGAATTTTATAAAATATGTTTAGAATCAAAAAAATGGATAAGATGGGTAAATAATGTAAATGATTTTGATATTAAAGATGAATTATCATTAATAAAAATATGTGGACATTACAATTATGATAAATTACCAATTTTAAATGATATAACAAATATAATAAAAGATACAATTAAAATAAAATTAAATAATTTACCATAATGAACAATAAAAAAATTTTAGCATTTGATTTAGATGATACATTGTGTTTTCGTCCCAACGATAAAGAATCATTGGGAATAGAAAAGTATCAGTATTGTGAACCAATACAAGAAATGATAGATTTATCTAATTCATTATATGATAAAGGATATACAATATATATTTATACTGCAAGAGGTATGAATACATTGAATGGTGATGTTAAAGAAATATATTCAAAACTATATGATATAACATTAAGTAGTTTGGAAAAATGGGGTGTAAAACATAACGGATTATATATGGGTAAAATTCATTACGATTTACTTATAGATGATAAAGCAATGGGGTTGGATGAAGCAAAAACAAAATTAAAATCATTATTATGAAAAATTGGCCAATAATATCATTCTTTGTAAAATTATACGAAGATAGAAAAAGAAAACAAAGATTTAAGAAAAAACTAGAAGAACTCAAAAAGAGAGACCCATTTGTTTATAATAATTTCTAATAAAATAAGATATTTATACATATGAATTCATTATTAGAAAAAGATAAACCAAAAATACAAGGTGAAGTAGCAATCTACGCAGGTCGTTTCCAACCATTTCATAAAGGACATTATGCAGCATATCAAAATTTGGTAAACGAATTTGGTTCTGCAAATGTTTATATTGCAACATCAAACGATACATCTTCTGATAAATCTCCATTTTCTTTTAATGAAAAAAAGGAAATTGCAACTAAGATGTTTGGTGTTCCGTCTACTAAATTTGTAAAAGTAAATAATCCGTATAGACCTGTTGAAATATTAAAAAAATACGATGGACAAACCATTGCATATATTGCAGCAGTTGGTGAAAAGGATGCTACAAGATTGCAAGGTAAATATTTTAAACCATATAAAGGTAAAGCTGGATATGGTTATGATGAAATTGGTTACACATATCCAATTCCTGCCGAAGAGAATCCAATTAGTGGAACAGAGGTTAGAAATGGTTTAGGAAATAATGATAAAGAAAAAGCTAAAAAGTTTTTCTTAAAAGCATATCCAAAATTTGACAAAGATATTTTTAAGATGATAACATCAAAATTAAACGAAGATTTTCCGGGTGGCATAGGAGTTGGATTAAATTTACCAGGAGGATATATTAATGGTGCACCAACGGGTTCAGTAGATGAAAGTAATAATACAAACCCATCTTACGAAATGAGACCAGAACCACATCCTACAAGACATGAAAAAGAACATCCATCCGATGAACCTGATTGGCACAAAAAAAATGACCCGTATGACCCAATTTCAGAAATAATAGAAAGGGTTATTACAAATGAGATGTTCGAAGTTTGGGCCCAAAACTATTTTGAAGAAGATGTAAATAAAGCATTGGATGTTGAAATTCCATATACGGATAGCAAAGGTAGACCAAAAAAAATTAAAGCGAGAAATGCTTTAAGATTACCAAAAGAACATCCTGCACATGTACAAGCTGCAAAAATATTAGGACCAGATGATGCTCCTGTAAATGAACCTAAGAAAAAAGAAGAACCAGGAAAAGCTGCAACACAATCAGATAAGCCTGCTCAACCGGGACAACCAACTAAAAAAGACCAAACTGCACAAGGTAAAATTGATAAAGAACAACCAAACGCAGCCGGTATAACAACACCTGGAGAAGAACAAGGGCCCCCACCTGAACAAAAATTAAGTGGAACCGAATTAAAGTCATCTGCAGAAACAACACCTGCAGATAAAATTGCAGCACAAACTAAAGATGCAATCGACAAAGCTAGAAAAGAAATGTCTGCAGAAGATAATAAAGACATTGATTTATATAATAATCCGGAATCTCCAGAAAGAAAAAATGTAGTAGATACAATATTAAAGGGTGTTTCAAAATTTGGAAAAGGAATTAAAAACTGGTTTCATCATAAAAAAGAAATAGTTGGTGGAACTATGGATGCACTAATATCACTTTCAAAAACTGGTAAAATTGGTACCATAAAAGACAAAGACGGAAAACGTAGACATTGGAGTGAATTTACTTCCGTTGGGCCAGATGGTAAAAAAGAATATGAAGAAGTTGAAACCGATGTGTTAGATTCACATGGTCAACCAACAGGAAAAAAGAAAAAAGAAAAAAAACCAAAAATATCGGAATCCGCTACCGATGAACAAAAGAAATTATTTGAAGCATCTTGGAAAGAAACCAAAAAACAAAAGAAAGATATGTGGGATTTTGCATTTGATAGTGCATTAATCTTAGGTTCAATTGCATTGGGTGCATTTGCGGTAGGTGGTGTAAAGGCGGCAGTAGCAGGAAAGGGGTTAATGGCAGCACTTTCAGCAGGTAGTACATCAACTGTTGGTGCATTTACGCATGGTGCAACTTCGTTTGGTTTACATTTGGGTAAAGATATTATAAAACATGCATCATTTGAAACATTGGGATTACAAGCTCACCATGCACCATTTGCAGGAGCTGGATTATCGGCAGCAACTGGTGGTATTTTAGAAAGTATTGATACAAATAAAGAAAATGGTAGTCAAAAATTTATTTCTAATTTTATTGGTAAAGTAATTGAAAAAATGAAAACCTATAAATTATCAGACGAACAACTTCTTAAATCAATTGAAGATTATAAAAAAAATAAACCAAAGCAAAACGCTGCAAACTTATTAAGAGAAAATATTTCTGAATCAAAACAAAATTCTATAAATCACTTTGTAGAATATGCAACTAAAAAATTAAAATTAAAAGAACAACCAAAAATAACATTAGTATCAGGTAAAGAATATTCAGAAGCAAAAACCAGTTTAGGTGGATATAATCCAATGTCTAAAGAAATATATGTTGCAATTGAAGGTAGATTAACTGCTGATATTTTAAGAACACTTGCACACGAAATGGTTCATAGGAAACAAGATGAATTGGGTTTAGTGAGAGATGAAGTTAAAGATGGTGCAACCGGTTCTCCAATTGAAAATCAAGCTCATGCTGTTGCTGGTATCTTAATGAGAAATTATGGTAAAATAAATAAACAAATTTATAATGAAAATATAAATGTAGATGTGAACAAAGGGGATGAAGTTTTAATGGGTAAATTTAAAAACAAAAAAGTTACCGTTAAAGATATTGGAACCGATGACCACGGAATGCCAACAATCAATGGTAAGCAAGCAACTACATTTAGAATTGGTAAAAAAGGACAAAATATTTACGAAATGGGTAATAAAGATATTCATTTTAAAAATATTATTAAATTATATAGAGATTCTAAATACAGAAAAAGAATTAATGCATTTTTATTTGGTAATCCAAATCATAATAATCCAAATGATGTAGCAAGAGAACTTCGTAATATGGGGTATGATGATATTACAAGAATGGAAAAAGAATTAAACATTGAACCCGATTTAAACGAAGTTAGTAATGTTGCAACCGCAAACACAGCTGATGTTCCAGATGGTTCATTTATTAAAAAAGGTAAAAAAAGAAAATTAAATACCGATAAGAGTGAGGATTGGTATAAAAATGGTGGGTATACTCAAACGGAATTTCCAAAAGCAGATGCAATATTTGGCGATGAAGATGCAGAGGAGAGAACGATTACATATAGTATAAAAAACCTACCAGATATAGAATATGTAAAAACCGAATTTATTAAAGAAGGATTATTGATGGAAGGTGGTGCATATGGGCATATGTCACATCCATTCGATGATATGGATTTAACTTTTGGTGATTTAAAAAATATTATCACAAAAGCACTTAATGGTGATTTAGGAGTAGTTAGAGAAAAAACGGACGGACAAGCTTTAGCAATAAGTTGGAAAAATGGTAGATTAATTGCAGCCCGTAATAAAGGTAACCTAGCAAATGCAGGAGAAAATGCAATGGGTATAGAAGATGTTGCATCCAAGTTTGGTGGAAGAGGTGGTTTAACCGATGCATACAATTTTGCAATGAAAGATTTATCGGCAGCTATTCAATCTCTTTCGGAAGCTCAAAGAAAAAAAATATTTAATGAGGGAAAATGTTTTATGAATTTGGAAGTAATATGGCCAGATTCGGTTAATGTAATTCCGTATGGACAGGCTTTATTAGTATTTCATAATACAACTTGTTATAATGAAAAAGGTGAAGCAATTGGTGCAGATGGTTCGGCAGCTTCTACATTAGCTGGAATGATTAAACAAGTAAACGCAGATGTTCAATCAAAGTATACAATTCAAGGACCACCGATTACATCAATTCCAAAATCCGCAGACCTTAGTTCTAAGCAAGGTAAATATTTATCTAAATTAAACAAATTACAATCAGAATTTCATTTAAAAGATAACGATAATGTTGCAGATTATCATCAAAGTTGGTGGGATTGGTGGATTACATCAAATAGTCCAGTAAAAGTTGACAAACTTACAAAAGAATCTTTAATTAGAAGATGGGCATTTGGTGATAAATCATTTAGATTAAATACAATTTCAAATGTAGAATTGCAAAAATGGGCAATGCAAAATGATAAAGTAAATGTTGCAAAACAACAAAAAGAAAATATAAAACCATTTGAAGAAATATTTTTAGGAGTTGGTGCAGATGTTTTAGACTTTGTTGGAAGTGTATTAACCGTTCATCCTGAAAATGCAATAAGAGCAATGAAACAAAAATTCAAACAAGTTGCAGACCAAGTCAGAACTGCAGGAAATCCAACACAAATCCAAAAACTAAAATCGGAATTAGAACGATTAAATCAATTGGGTGGTATTGATAAAATAGTAGCAAATGAAGGATTGGTATTCTTTTACAATGGTAAAACTTATAAATTAACGGGTACATTTGCACCATTAAATCAAATACTTGGTATTTTTTACTCTTAATTTGATATATATTATAATAATAAACAGTTACAAAAAGGAAGATTAGTATGGCAAAAAGAAAAAGTTTTGATGAGAAATCAAAGGGAATGCACAAATCTCGTAAACTCATCATTGACACGGTTTTTGGTAGAGAAGATAATACACAAAGAGTACATGGATATGAAGGTGTAGTGGAAGAAAAAAGAGAAGTTGGTGAAAGATGGACTGATAAAGATGGTAAAGAGTGGGAACAAAAAAATGGTTTTAAAGTTGCAGTTACTCAAATGGACGATGTAAGACAATTTTTACAAAAATTAAATACATGTCAATCTGAAAATTGTGAAACTGACAAATATAGTTCAGCTGATAAAAAACTAATTCGTAAAACAGGATTATGTACAGTTTGTTTGTCAAAACAAGAGAGATTATTAAAAGAAGATGGAACATATCCATTTTATGAAGATTACAAAATAACTAGAAATAAACTAGCTTTTGTAAGAGAATTAAAGGATAGATACGAAGAAGCTTTAATTGGTATCAAAAAACAACTTGAAATGGTTGGTGAAGATGGTAGAATAGAAACGTGGACATGGGATGTTGATATTGAAAAAGTAAAAGAAGATTTGAAAAAAGATATTGATGGTGCATATGAGGCCATTGAATTATTAATAGAAAGAAAAAGGTTATTAGAAGAAAAATTGGTTGAATTAAATCATCCAGAATTAATTAAAAAATAAAAATTATGAAAAAATTATTAAATTTAAAAAACATCGCAATTGCGGTATTAGTTGTAATCGTATTGTTAGAATATTTTAATCCAGGTGGTAAAATGCCAGGAAGAACTATTAGAATTGATGGTAAAAAATATGAAGTTATTAAACATGATATAGATACATTTGAAGTTGTAAAAACTAAAGTTGTAACTAAAAAGGGTGCAGATATTTATCACGAAACAATTGTTGAAAAAGAAGTTGTAATTCCTACAATAGTAGACACAGCAGCGTTATTAAAAGATTTCTTTGCTAAAAATGTTTACAAAGATACTTTAAGATTACCTGATTCATTGGGTATGGTAGCAGTAACAGATACTATTACACAAAATAAGATATTGGGTAGAACTTTCAATGCAAGTGTAAAACAAAGAGAAATTAAAGAAACTCTTATTGTTAAAGAATTACCTAAAACACAAGTATATTATGGATTCAATGGTGGATTCAATAAGGCAGATGTGGTATCTAATATAGGTGCAGGTGTTATAGTAAAAACTAAAAAAGATAAAATCTACCAAGTTGGTGTGGGTGTTGCAAATAGAGTAACAGACGGAACTAACGGAGCATTATCACCATATGTTGGTGCAGGTGTATATTGGAAGATTAAATTTAAAAAATAATGGGAGTTCAAGGGCAACCTAAGAAAACCTTAAAAGAGATAATTGCTGAAGAATATCGCAAGTGTGCGTTAGACCCAATTTACTTTATGAAAAAGTATTGTGTCATTCAGCATCCGGTGAGAGGAAAAATTCCCTTTCACCTTTATCCTTTCCAGGAAGAATGTTTAACAGACTTCAAAGACAATCGTTTTAACATTATTCTTAAATCTCGTCAGTTGGGTCTATCGACCTTATCTGCGGGGTTTATTCTTTGGAAGATGATATTCAATCAGGACTTCAATGCGTTGGTAATTGCAACGAAAGTGACTGTAGCTAAGAATCTGGTAGAGAAGGTAAGAGTCATGCATGACTTACTTCCTATTTGGTTAAGAGATGGTGGAACTGCAGCCGCAGAAGATAATAAACTTTCCCTTAAATTAAAGAATGGTTCGCAAGTAAAAGCAATCGCAAGTTCTCCAGACGCAGGTCGTTCGGAAGCCCTATCCTTATTAGTTGTGGATGAGGCTGCATTCATTAGAGATATTGATGAAATTTGGTTATCGGCACAATCGACCTTATCAACAGGTGGTTCTGCAATTGTATTGTCTACTCCAAATGGTATTGGTAACTGGTTTCATAAAATGTGGGTAGATGGTGAGAGTGGTCAAAACGGATTTAATAATATCAATCTACATTGGACAGTTCACCCAGAAAGAAATCAGGCATGGAGAGATGAACAAACTCGTATATTAGGAGTTAAAGGTGCAGCGCAGGAATGTGATTGTGACTTTGTTGGTTCGGGTGATACTGTTTTTGAACCTGCATTATTGACTTGGTATAAGGACACTTATGTAATGGAACCTGCACAAAAAAGAGGATTTGATAACAATCTTTGGGTATGGGAACATCCAAACTATAATAGAGCTTATATGATATCAGCCGACGTGGCCAGAGGTGATGGAGCCGATTATTCTACTGCACAAGTAATTGATATCGAAGATAGTTCACAAGTTGCCGAATATAGAGGTAAAATTGAAACAAAAGATTTCGGCAATTTCCTAACAGCACTTGCAACTGAATATAATAATGCACTTTTAGTAGTGGAGAATTCAAATGTCGGTTGGGCATGTATTCAACAAATTATCAATAGAGGATATCAAAATTTATTCTATATGAGTAATGATTTGAAATATATTGATACCGAAAGACAAATGTCTAACAAATATTATAGAGATGAAAGACAAATGGTGGCAGGATTTTCAACAACAAGTAAAACTCGTCCACTCATTATTTCAGCATTAGACACCTATATAAATGATAAAGATATTCTAATTCGTTCAAGTAGATTGATAGATGAAATGTTTACATTTGTTTGGCATAGTGGTAGAGCAGAAGCAATGAAAGGATATAACGATGACCTTATTATGGCGTTAGGTATTGGCCTTTGGGTTCGTAATACTGCATTGAGATTAAAACAAGAAGGTATAGATTTAACAAAACAAATGTTAAATTCTGCACATATAAACAAATATGAAGGATTGATAACAACAAATCATTTAAAACAAAATCCATATGAAATGGATTTGGGTAGAGGTAATAAAGAAAACCTAACTTGGTTACTTAAGTAATTTTTTTATATTTATATGTTGAAACTCTTATAGATGAACGAGGATTTAAATAAATGGTTTAAAGAAAAATGGGTAAACATCGGCAAGAAAGTCGATGGTAAACATCCACCATGTGGAACTTCGGGAGAAAAGAAGGGTTATGCAAAATGTGTTCCTGCCGCAAAAGCAGCCGGAATGAGTAAAAAGGAAAAAGAAAGTGCAACTCGTAGAAAGAGAGCTGCACAAAATGATGCAGGAAGAGGTGGTAAAGATAGTAGTGGGCAAGGTAAAAAACCAATATATGTTTCCACTAAACCGAAAAATGAAGAGTGGAGTGACAAATATAAAAGTAGTATAGATTGTAATAATCCAAAAGGTTTCTCTCAAAAAGCACATTGCGCAGGAAAGAAAAAAAATGAAACTATGAATATAGAAGAAAAACTAAATTTATTCTTAGAAAAGAATTGCCCAACAGACCCAGGAAAATGGGCGGCATCAAAAGCAGCAGCTAAATCAAAATTCGATGTATACCCATCGGCATATGCAAACGGGTGGGCTGCAAAAAACTACAAATCAAAAGGTGGTGGCTGGAAAACTTGTAATGAAGGTGAAGCCAATGCACTTTGTGAAGATTGTTGGGATGGATATAAAGCCGTTGGTGGAAAAATGAAAGATGGCAAGATGGTTCCAAATTGTGTACCTGTAAGTGAAGATGTAGATAGTGATGATGATGTAAATTATGGTTTAGTTGAACCTGAAGAATATGATGTGGAAGATGAGGATATGGAAGATTTCATTTCATTTATGAGAAGTTACGCAAAAGACTTAAATGAAGAAGGTTGTCCATGTGTATTTGAAGCAGAATATCAAGGTAGAGAAGTAAAATTGGGCAAACCAATGGCGGGTGATGTTAAGAAATTCAAAGTATATGTAAAAAATCCAGCTGGAAATGTTGTTAAAGTAAACTTTGGCCAAAAAGGAGTAAAAATTAAAAAAAATAATCCTGATAGAAGAAGAAGTTTTAGAGCAAGACACAATTGTGATAGTCCTGGTCCAAGACATAAAGCTAGATATTGGAGTTGTAGAAAATGGTAAATTTGGAAAAATGGAAAATTTTCCATATATTTAACAAAATAGAATTATATAAAAATGGCAGATAAATCAATATTTAATAGGTTACAAAAATTATTTTCAACCAATACCATTGTTCGTCAGACACAAAAGGGTATTAAAGTAGTCGATACTGATGAGTGGCAAAATATGACCACAAATTTGGTAGATAGATTTATGAAAATGAAAGTCACTAACTATGGTAGTGGCCAGGTTGAATCTTCAATGGCATATCAGCAAGTTAGAATTGATTTATTTAGAGATTACGACTCTATGGATACAGACCCGATATTATCATCGGCATTGGATGTTTACGCTGATGAATGTACTGCCAGAAATGAACAAGGAAATGTATTGAAAATTCATCATGAAGATGACAATGTTAAACAAATATTAGAAAATTTATTTTACGATATTCTTAATGTAGAATTTAACTTATGGCCATGGGCTAGAAATTTAGTTAAATATGGTGATTTCTTTTTACAATTAGAGATGGCAGATAAAATCGGTATTGTAGGTGTTGCACCATTATCGGTATATGAAATGAGTAGAGTTGAGGGATTTGACCCAACTAATCCACAAAGAGTTAAATTTGTATATGCACCATATCAAAATCCATACAATGCAGTAGGACAATCTGCAAAGAAAGAATTTGAAAATTATGAAATGGCCCACTTCCGTTTAAATTCGGATTCAAATTTTTTACCTTATGGTAAATCTATGATTGAAGGTGGTAGAAGAGTTTGGAAACAATTGATGTTAATGGAAGATGCTATGTTAATTCATAGAGTAATGAGGGCCCCTGAAAAAAGAATTTTCAAAATAGATGTTGGTAATATTCCACCAAATGAAGTGGATAATTATATGCAAAAAATTATCAACTCATCTAAAAAAGTTCCGTTTGTTGATGAAAGAACCGGTGAGTATAATTTGAAATATAATATGCAAAACCTTATTGAAGATTATTATATGCCTGTTCGTGGTAATGATAATGGAACTTCAATTGATACTTTGAAAGGTTTGGAATACAATATGATTGATGATATTAACTACTTAAAAGGTAAGTTAATGGCAGCATTGAAAATTCCAAAAGCTTACATGGGATACGAAGAAGATACAAATGGCAAAGCAACTCTTGCAGCAATGGACATTAGATTTGCAAAAACTATTGAAAGAATTCAAAGAGTTATGATTTCAGAATTAACAAAAATTGCAATTGTCCATCTATATGCACAAGGTATAGATGATGATAGATTAACTAATTTTTCATTAGAACTTACAATACCATCTAAAATCTATGAGCAAGAGCAAGTTGAATTGTATACTTCAAAGGTAGCATTAATTCAACAAATGCAAGCAACTAAAATGTTCTCAAAAGAATGGATGTATGATGCAGTGATGAAAATGGCCAAAGATGAACAAGATACAATGACATTGCAAGTTTTAGATGATACCAAACAAACATTCCGTTTAACTTCAATCGAAACACAAGGTATGGACCCGGCAAAAGAAACAGGTACTGATGGAACTACCAATGTAGAGGAAGAATTAAATAGATTAAAGGAAGAATTGGCAGAAGATGGTGTTGGTAGACCAAAAGACCCAGTTAGATATGGTAAGGATGACCATCCTGAAGGTAGAGACCCGTTGGGAATTAAGACTCTTAAAGCAAAAGAAGGTTCCGTAAAATATAAACCTAGAAACAATTATCAAGAGATATTTAAAGATATGAATGGTAATAAAAAAACTATTTTAACGGAAGATTACGATAAAGAGTAATAAACCAATAGAAAAATATATTTATATCTGACAAATTAGACAAATTGATGAAAAAAATAAAACATTCGAAGTTTAAAAATACTGGATTTATATTTGAATTATTAGTAAGACAAATTACATCTGAAATTATGTCTGCTAACAAATCAGTAGCAGAAAAGATTTTAAAAGAACATTTTAATTCTAAAAAAGAATTATCAAAAGAATTGAAATTGTATCAATACCTTATTAATGAAAAATATAATTCAGAAAGTAAAGCTGAACAATTCATCAATACGATATTAGAAGCTCGTAAAAAAATAGACGAGAAAAAACTTACAAAAGAAAAGTATAATCTTATCAAAGAGATTAAAGAAACTTATAATTTAGATGAGTTTATTAAATCTCCAATTTCTAATTATAAAACGTTAGCATCTATCTATAAGATATTTGAAACGGTTACATCAGAAGAATCATTTGACCCAACCGATATTGTATCTTCTAGATTTACAATAGCAGAAAATATAATCAATTCATCTATTCAAAATAAAGATATTAAGATTAAAGATGCTGTTATGGAAGAATATAGAAAGCAAGATGAGGATTTGAGAGCAGTATCTTATAAATTATTGGTAGAATCATTTAATACAAAATATAAAAATTTAACAAATGACCAAAAGGGTTTATTAAGGGAATATATTAATAATATCAATAATACTGGTAAATTAAATGAATATGTTTCAAACGAAGTTGGTAGTTTGGTAAATTCTTTAAAAGAAATTGGTGGTAAGATTTCAGACAAAGTAACAAAGATTAAATTAGCAGAAACAATTGCAAATATTAAAAAGATTAAGTCTGTTAAGAAAATAAAAGAACAACATCTTTCTGCATTAATGATGACATATGAATTATTAAATGAATTAAGAAATGCCAGCAAAAAGTAAAGCACAACAAAGATTTATGGGTATGGTTCATGCAGCCCAAAAGGGTGATATGGAAAACCCATCTCCAGAAGTTCAAAAAGCAGCAGACTCAATGTCAGACAAAGATGCTAAAGATTTTGCATCGACATCTCATGATGGTTTACCTGACCATGTTAAAGAAGCTTTTAAACAAAAAATTCGTGAAATACTTAGAAAGAGTATGATTGACGAAATGAATACTACCGGTAATGCGGAAGGATATAATACACCATTTGCATTTAGTAAAAAAGGTGGTGAAAAAGAAAAAGCTAGAAGACAAGCAGACCTTACGGGATATACTCCTGTTAATGAAAACCGTTGGTTAGAATTAAAAAATGAAGAAGCAACTGCACAAGCAAAGATAGGTAGAGGTATTTCTAATATCAATAAACAATTAAAAGAAATGGAAAGATTTCTTAATTGGTATGGTAAAATTAAGAATGAAAGTGGTGTGAATAATAAAAGTTATTGGAAAAGAACAAATAGTCATATTTATAGTATAAAAGAGAGACTATTAAAATTAGACCAAAAAATCAGACAAATTTCAGAATAATGAAAAAATCAGAATTAAAAGAACTTATCCGTCAAGTAGTAAAAGAAGAACAAGATTACCAACAATTATTTAAAACAATGTTAGATAAGAGCGGTAAAGATATTTCTTCTATGTCTGATGATGATAAGAAAAAATTCTTTAATGCCGTAGATACTGCATACAAAGCAAAATCAGAAGGTAGATTAAGAGGATACAATGAAGCTGAATTAACTGCAGGTCAAAAAAAATTAGATGTAGATGGTGATGGTGAAATTGAAGGAAGTGATTTAAAACAATTGAGAGCTAAAAATGAAGTAGCTCAAAAAAAAAAGTAAATGAGAATCTTGCAATTGGAATATTAACCACATTGGGTAGTATTATAGTTGGTAAGATTTTATTTTATTATGTTGTAGATTTGGCAGAAAGGGGAATGAAATATTTCCAAGGAAAACCAAACTATAAAAAAGAGGTCAAAAAGATTTTAGATTCTATTGCAGATAATAAAAATGTAATTGAAGATATGTCTAAAATGATTGACCCAAAAAGAGGAATTGATAATAATACGGCTGAATCTATTGTGAATATGGGATATGTACAAACACAAATAATTAAAGTAGTGGATAGTACAAATGGTGAATTAGATGAAACGGAATTAAAAAACCAATTAAAGACCATACTTATCAAATCATGGACACCAATGAGTGGAAATGCGGTTGAAAAAGTTAAAAAGGATTTAAAATAATGAATAAAGGATTATTAATAGAAACTCATTTGTTTGAAGCAAAACTTCAACAAGAAGAAAACGGAACTTATTTAGTTAAGGGAATCCTACAAAGAGCAGGTGCTCCAAATCAAAATCATAGAAGATATCCTAGAGAAATCTTAGAAAGAGAGTGTAAAAAATACGAACAACTTATTAAGGAAAGAAGAGCATTGGGTGAATTAGACCATCCAGAATCTCCGGTTATCAATTTAAAAAATGTATCACATAATATTAGAGAAATCTATTGGGAAGGTGATGATGTATGTGGTGTAGTAGAAATCCTTTCAACTCCATCTGGTAATATATTAAAAGAATTATTAAAGAATAATATTCGTTTAGGAATTTCATCAAGAGGTTTAGGTTCCGTAAAAGAATTAAAAGATGGAACTGTAATGGTTCAGGAAGACTTTGAATTGGTTGGTTGGGACTTTGTATCAAACCCATCAACACATGGTGCATTTATGGCTCCTATGAACGAAAGTAAACAATGGGCAAAGGTGGCAGAGGAATGTGGTAAGTGGTGTAAGTCACAAGATTTAATGAGAGAAATTATAATAGAATTAAACTAATATGGCAAAGTTAATAAATTTAATACCTGGTAGAGAAGTAGTAAAAGAAGATTTGGAAGATATGGATGTTGCTTTACCATCTCAAGTACAAAGATTTTTGGATAGAACAATTAGTATAGTAAAAGGATACAATTTACCAAAGAAAAAAGAGCAATTGATTATTGCAAAAATAATTGATGCATTGGGTATGGATAGACAACAATTAATGCAGGCAATTACAAAAATTAAGAAAAACGATATTTTAAAGAAATAGTATATGATAAAGTTAAGAGATATATTGAAAGAAACTGAAGAGTTTCAACAATTACCATCCGAATTAAAAAAGCATTTTTTAGAAATTATTTCAACCTATAACCAACATAGAGAAGGTATGAGTAGAAAGTCCGATATTATGCAAATTGCAGAAACATTGGGTGGTATTGCAGATGCAGCACAAGAATATACTTTAAGAGAAGGTGGTGATTGGTTTGATAGAGTTACTATTAAAAGAAATATGAATGAGTTAAAGAAATTACAAACTTCATTTGAAAAAGAAGCAGTAGAAGCACAGGCTCAACAACAAAGATTAGAAGCTCTTTATGAAGATATGGGACATGTGTTAGGTAGATATTTCGAAATAGCAGATTTATCGGAAGATGTTATGAAACAAAGATTAGGATTAAACGAATGCAAAACTTGTAAATAAATGGAACAATTAGCATCTTTATTATTACATAGTAGAACACAAGCACATTCGTTCCATGTTGGTGTAAAGGGTGTTGGTGCATTATCTGCACACCAAGCTTTACAACATTACTATGATACTATCGGTGGTATAGTAGATGGATTAGTTGAAGCATATCAAGGACAATATGGTTTAATCAAATTACAAGCGGTAAGTGGATTAGATACAAACAATGACATTAAAAATGTAGTTGCATATTTCGATAAATTAATTGCAGCAGTTGCAAAATTGAGACAAGACGAAAAATTACAAATGAGTTGGTTACAAAACGACATAGATACGGTTGTAACTTTATTATACTCTACAAAATATAAATTGGTTAATTTACAATAGAAGAATGTTAATAGTTAGTGTTAGAGGTGGAAACATAGAGTGGGCATTGAAAGAATATAAAAAGAAAATTCAGTCCACAAAACAAATAGAGGAACTTAGAGATAGAAAAAATTTTACTAAGCCTTCTAAAAGAAAAAGGTTACAAAAAGAAGAAACTATAAGAAAAAATAAACTATTTTAGTAGTTTTCTTTAGTTTTCTAAAAAATTTACATATTTATTCTCAAATATCTTATTTTTATTATAAGATTACAAGACATCGTTGATTAATGAATACCCTTCTCTATAAGGTGTGACCGAACAATCAACATAATTACATTGGAGTTCCTAAGAGAATAAC
>JACCEA010795548.1_pt1 | contig 36595 bp, 37 predicted proteins | sample 7449851 | NCBI WGS metagenome assembly JACCEA01 (sample SAMN15323453, study PRJNA562643) | freshwater metagenome | isolation source: river surface water | place: USA:Blue River Watershed | collected 2017-08-18 | reverse complement strand
TTATCGTAGAAGGTGACTCAGCACTTGGCACCACTAAGGCAGCCCGTAACTCTGAATATCAAGCAATCTTGCCGCTACGTGGAAAAATTCTAAATGTGCAGAAGGCATCACTTGCTCAAATGTTGGATGACAAAGAATGTGCATCAATCATTCAAGTAATTGGCGCAGGTTCTGGAAAATCTTTTGAGCTAGATGAAGCGCGATATGGGCGCATCATTATGATGTCAGATGCAGACGTCGACGGTTCGCACATTCGTTGCTTGCTGTTAACACTGCTATATCGCTACATGCGACCATTGATTGATTCTGGGCGCGTATTTGCAGCTATGCCACCACTTCATCGCATCGAAGTTATTGGTGGGGGCGGCAAAAAAGGTGAAGTTCTATATACCTATAGCGATGATGAGATGAAGAAGGTAACTGCAGATTTAACCAAGCAGGGCAAGCGATGGAAGGAACCAATCCAGCGCTACAAAGGTTTAGGTGAAATGGATGCAGATCAGCTTCGTGAGACCACGATGGATCCAGATCATCGCACTTTACGTCGCGTTACCGTTAAGGATGCCCAGGCGGCAGAGCAGATGTTTGAGCTATTAATGGGTAACGAAGTCGGACCACGCAAGGACTTTATTTCGACTGCGGATATTGACCGCGATCGAATTGATGCTTAACTAGTTTATTTAAGCAATTCTTACGCAATCTTTGATCTACGTGCAGTTCCAAAGTTCTTGCCAACTTCAGAGACTTCTTCAGAGACTTTGGCTTTGATGGCATCTTCACTCTTAAGCAAAGCAGTCAATTCTGCAATTGTCTTCTTGAGCTCTTTCTGTTCGGTATCTAGCTCAAGTTTGCTCATCTTGGTTAGGCGACGAAGCGGCATATCCAAGATGTAAACCGCTTGCTCTTCCTTTAATTTGAAATTCTTAATTAGCGCATCTTTAGCTGCCGATGCATCCTCAGAACCACGAATAATCTTGATTACCTTATCAATATCGATAATTGCTTTAAGTAAGCCATCTACTAGCAGTAGGCGAGCTTCCGCTTTAGCTTTGCGAAATTCGGAGCGTCGTTTAACGACTTCAATGCGATGGTCAATGAAAACCTGCAGAAGTTGCTTGAGGCCAAGTTGTTGTGGCTTACCACCAACGAGCGCTACTGCATTTATTGAGAATTGTTGCTCCATTGGTGTTAATTTGTAGAGCTTCTCAAGGATTTCATCAGGTTCGTAACCGTTCTTGAGTTCGATTACGACGTTAGTGCCGGTTTTGCCATCTGAAAGATCGACAATATCGCTGATGCCTTGCACTTTTTTATTCTTAACAACTTCAGCAATCTTTTCTACGATCTTTTCAGGACCAACGTTAAATGGAAGCTCTTTAACAATGATTCCCTGTTTGCGAGAAGTCACTTTGCCAACTTCTACGGTAGCGCGAATTTTGAAAGCGCCCTTGCCTGATTCATAGGCATCAGTAACGCCTTCCATATCAACTAGTTGGCCACCGGTTGGAAAGTCAGGGCCTGGAATAAATTTCATCAACTGCTTGGTGGTAGCTTTTGGATTTTCAATTAAATACTTAGTTGCAGCGACCACTTCAGTTAAATTATGTGGAGCCATATTGGTAGCCATACCAACTGCAATGCCAGTTGCGCCATTGACTAGTAAATTTGGGAAGGCGGCAGGCAGTACCAGTGGCTCTGCTAATTGGCCATCATAGTTAGGGCCAAAATCAACGGTGTTCTCATCTGCCTCAGCCACCATCGCCATTGCTGGAGTAGCAAGACGAGCTTCTGTGTAACGCATAGCAGCAGGACCGGCATCTAAAGATCCAAAATTTCCGTGGCCATCAATCAAAGGCAAACGCATCGAGAAGTTCTGCGCCATGCGAACAAGTGCGTCGTAAATGGCGACATCGCCATGCGGGTGCAATTTACCCATCACTTCACCGACTACTCGCGCACTCTTTACATGACCACGTTCTGGGCGAAGACCCATTTCTGACATCTGATGAAGGATTCTTCGGTGTACCGGTTTTAAACCATCTCTTGCATCTGGAAGTGCACGAGAATAAATAACTGAATATGCATATTCCAAAAATGATTCGGACATCTCTGATGAAACATCGATATCAACGATTTTGCCTGGGTGTTCTCCCGGCTTAGGACCTGTTGCTTTGCCCTTGGTTGTCTTAGTTGTTTTGGCAGCCATAGGGCGAAATTCTGCCAAAATAATAATTAATTTAAGGGAGGGCGCGCGCCAACCGTCGCAACACATTTTGCAGCTAGCGCTGCACCAGCATTAAGAGCTTGCTCTAAATCGTTGCTCTCAAGCCATTTTGGAATAAAACCAGCTGCAAAAGAATCACCAGCACCAGTGGTATCAACCACATTTGTTGTAACTGCAGGAACTTTTGCGAAGGTATCTTTGTAAACAGCGGTAGCCCCTCTGGAACCTAATTTAATGACAACTAAAGGAGTTCGCTTTAGCAAGTTCTCTTCGGCACGCTCTAAATCATCAGAATCGCCCAAGTAGCGAGCTTCTTCATTATTTAACAAAATACCATCCATCATGCCAACCCATTCAAGCACTTCTGATTTAGGGACAGCTTTCATTGCACCGGTTGTGGTTGGATCTAGAAAAACCGGAGTATTTGATTGGCGAATCTTATTTATCATCTTTAAAACATTTTCACGTGATCTAAAATCTAACAGCGCATAACCGGAGACAAAAACTCCATCAAAATCATCAAGCGAAGGTAAATCACTGCTCTCGAGGTCAGCATTTGCACCATTATCTGGGAACATGGTGCGTTCTCCGTTTGAATCAACCAAAATCACAACTACACCCGATGGTCTTCCAGAGCGCATTAATCCTTGATGCTGCACTCCGTATTTATCTAAATCGCTTACTAAGGCAAAACCAACTGGATCGTTGCCAACTCTTGCAACTATATGAGCTTGATTATTTGTTCGTGTAATCCAACAAGCGACATTTGCAGCCTGTCCTCCTGGGTGGGTAGAAATTCGGCTGGCGGTATCGTTTCCGTAATTAATTTGCTCCTTAAGTTGAGCAATTACATCCAGAGCAACATCACCGATGCAGAGAATTTTTTTCATGTTATTACCAAGCTGCTGCAATCTGTGCCGCTAATGCGCTGTTACTCTTGATGATTTCGATATTTACACGAAGTGATTCACCTTTTGACTCAGTATGGAAATATTCGAGTAAGAACGGAGTGGTCTCTTTGCCATGAATATCATTTGCCACTGCCGCTTTAAGTCCATTTTCAAGTAATCGGTCGTGCAGCGCTTTATCCATTTGATTGACTACCGGATTTGCAACAATCAAAGAGTTTTGTTGAGTTCCCATTTCATAACGAGATTTCATTATGGCAGCAATCTCTGCTGGGGTATCGACTTGATATTCGAGTTCGAAGCCAGAATCGGTTAGATAAAAGCCAGGGAAGTGTTTGGTTTTGTAACCAACCACACCAATTGCATAAGTCTCTAATCTTTCGAGAGTCGCAGCCACATCTAAAATAGATTTCACGCCAGCACAAACTATGGTCATATCAAGCTGTGCAAGCGCGGTTAGGTCTGCGGACTCATCGAATGATTCATTCGCACCACGATGAACTCCGCCTAAACCGCCGGTTGCAAAAACTTTAATTCCGGCCTTTGCAGCCAAATGAGAAGTAGCCGCAACGGTGGTGGCTGCAGATAATTTTTTAGCTTGTGCAATCGCCAAATCTCTTGTGGATGCTTTGATGACATCATCACGATTAGCAATTGCTTCTAATTGATCATCAGTTAGACCAATGTGAGGAGTGCCATCCAACAATGCGATAGTTGCGGGTGTTGCGCCATTTGCTCTGACAATCTCCTCAACTTCACGCGCCACCTCTAGGTTGGTAGGGCGTGGCAAGCCATGGCTAATGATTGTGGATTCCAGCGCGACTATCGGCTTTTTATTATTTAGAGCTTTTTCCACTTCGGGAGCGAACTTCATATTGAAAGTTTAGAGCCTTTTTAGTGAAAGAATAAATCCATGAAATTGAGCGAGATTGCCCCAGCAATTTTTGGTAGTTTCGGGATTTCCGCTCTTTCAAAATACGAATCACGCTTAGGAGTATCACCGAATGGTCGGGAAGTGCTCTTTCTAGTCGATGGTTTCGGCGCACATGCGATGGATGATTATGCAGATGTCATGCCAAATATTATGGCCGGAAAAAGTTTTGGTGACGTGACCACTTCATTTCCCTCTACAACTTCAACTTCACTTGCCACACTACTTACAGGTTCGATGCCAAACGAACATGGAATGTTGGGTTACACAGTTAGAGTTCCAAATTCTGACGGTCGGGTCTTAAATGCTTTAAAGTGGGATGAGCGAGTAGATCCTGAAATCTGGCAACCAAAAGAGACCTTCTTCGAAATCGGTGCCCGCAATGGAATCAATGTCAGCCATGTTGCAGCAAAGCGTTATGAAGGAACTGGTTTCACTAGAGCTGTTTTTAGAGGCGCGAAATATCGAGGAGCAAATCTCTATCCTGATTTAGTTTCAGAGACCGCTTTAGCGCTAAATCAAACCCCATCTTTTGTTTACCTATATGTAAATGACCTAGATGTAGCTGGGCATGTGGCAGGTTATGGTTCAGAAAAATGGTTAGAAGCGCTTCGAATGATTGATAACTTAGTAGGACAACTACATAACAAACTTCCTAAAGGGACTCGAATTTGGATTACAGGTGACCATGGCATGTTAAATGTGGGAGAGAAGATTGTGATTGGTCGTGACAATTTACTTGCCACGGAAGTTTCAACAATAGCTGGCGAACCGCGTGCTCGTCACATCTATTTAGCTCGTCCTGAAATTAATGCAGAAATTGCTGATTTATGGCGAAGCGAGATTGGAAGTATGGCTGAGATTTATACTAAAGACGAAGCCATTAATGTTGGGCTATTTGGCAAGCCAATGCCAAATAATTTTGCCGAGCGCATTGGAGATTTAATTGCAATTGTTAAAAGCGATGCAATTTTAATTGATCCTGCACGCGAGAAATTAGAAAGTGCGATGATTGGCCATCATGGAGGACTCACTCAAGTAGAGACAAACGTCCCTCTGCAACTATTGGTCGTCTGATTCGTTCTTCTTGGTTCCGAACATAATTTCATCCCAAGATGGAACTGATGCTCGCTTCTTAACGCCATCTTCAGCGTCTTCGTTCTCTCTGATTACTGATAAACGAGGAGTAGGTGCAGTATTAATCTGTACCGTTGGTGTTTGATTTGAATAAACCAACCCGTGATTGATTTCAGGTTCGGAAATTCGATTGCTTGTTGTTGTGGAAGTTTCTCCCATGATCCAGGAAGCTCCCTCATCCTCAGAGATGATTAAGCGTTTGGCAACATCAAAGAACCAAACAGCATCACCACGTCCTTCACGATTTGGGTATGAAAGTCGAATTACCCAACGACCGTCGTCGCGTCGGTGGGTATTCCAATCAAGTTCATCAGATGAAACACCATTGGCAGATAAACGGTTAATAACTACTTCGTTAAAAGTTTGCGCATCGCGTGAGCCAGCATTTTTAATTACTATCTCATTTGCTAAAGATAAGATGTAAGAGCGTTCCTGAAGAATAGGTCCAGCGAAACGTTCAACTTTTTCATAAGACCACCCAGCTTCACGGGCCAAGTCTTCAATAAGTTCGCCCGAGCGCAATCGCTTCTGTAGATCTTTAATGCTAATTGTTGGTTCGGGTGCATCGGTTGGAACTGAAGCCAACCTAGGTTGATTGATAGTTGCCTTTAAATTATCGGAGATTCGAAGAGTGAATTCATTATCTTCATGATCTGTCAGCAGAAGATGAGTGCCATCTTCACTTCTGCCAGTCACTCGTAGTTCGCTCATGAGCGGGAGCGTAGCCGAACCCATTCACGAAAGTAAGGAAGCAGCGCCAGATTTGCTAAAAATAAAGTCGCGATTGGAATGGTAAATCCAAGTTTCACTCCAAAATTATCAATTACCTGACCGGCCAGTGCGCTTCCAATTGCACCTCCAGTAGGGGTGCCTGTAGTTACCCAAGTCATAGCTTCGGTTAATTCTTCTTCAGAAACTTCCTTCTCCATTGTTGCGTATGCATGTACAAGCACTGGCGAAATCCCTAATCCATTTAAGAAAAGAATAATTGCAAGCAATGGAATTGAATTTGCGATCAAGAAACCTAAAGACATTAAGAACATAAAAAATAAGGAGTAGAGAAAAATCTTTGCGTGTGCAATATGAGTGCCCACGATTCCATTCAGAAGTGCAGCAAATCCACTGCCAAGCGCCCAGATTGCTAGGAGTAAACCAGAGAGTTCTGGTCGGCCAACTTTGTTTGTAAAGGCCACAACTAAGATTCCTACTGAACCAAAGTAACCACCGACAAAAAAGACCGGCAAGATAATAGCTTGTGCGCTCTTGCGCTTAAGAATATTTGGTGAACTCTTTTGACCATTATTTCTACTGATGTTTGGTTCGGTATCTTTTAACCTGGCGAGCGCAGGCTGACCAATGACCACAAATATCATTGAAGCAACCAACCCAGAGACCGGCGAGATGTAAGTAGATAGCGCGGTGGCAAGCAATGGGCCAAAAACAAAGATGATTTCATCAACCAACGCTTCGAATGAATATGCAGTTGTCTTTAATTTCGGATCAGGCAATATTTGAATCCAGCGTCTTCTAACTAAACTGCCGGCATTTATTGTGTTGGTCTCGGCAATGATGATTGCCACAAACCAAGTCCAGATTGGAAAACTAAATTGCACCAAAGCAATGAAAATCGTAAAGGAGATGAATCGTAGTGCGGTATTAAGGTAAAGAATTTTGCCTTGTCCATAAGTGTCTGCAGCTCGCGCCCAATATGGCTGGGCGATTGTGATTACTAATGATGCGGTTGCCACCATTAAACCTGCAAGTCCATACGAACCGGTTTCGTAAACAACGATGAAAAGTAATGCCAAACGGTCCATCGATAAATGCATTCTTGCGACAAAGCCCGCAAGTGAGAATCTAATTGCGCCGGCTATGGCAAAGATGCTTTTATAGTTGGCGAACATGGTTGGAAGCCTAGTAGCATCAAGCGCATGGATGAGCTCTTAGAGTTAGCAATTTCTATTGCAAAGCGAGCAGGTGCGTTGTTACAAGAACGCCCTTCACAACTTTCAATAGATACAAAGAGTTCAGATATAGATATCGTCACTCAAATGGATCGCGCATCCGAAAAGTTGATTGTTGAAGAGATTCTCTCGGCTCGACCTGATGATGGAATTATTGGCGAAGAAGGTGCTGACCGGCCAAGTAAATCTGGCTACACCTGGGTGATTGATCCGATAGATGGCACTGTGAATTATTTTTACAATATGCCTGGCTGGTCTGTCAGCATCGCAGTTAAAGACCAGAGCGGGACGGTAGTCGGAGTGGTTTACGCGCCGACTATTAATTCGCTATTTACTGCAATCCGTGGCGGTGGAGCTTTCGAAAATGGAGAGCCTTTAAAGTGCAATAATCCAATAGAGCTCAATCGTGCGTTGATTGCGACCGGATTTCACTATGTAGAGAGTATCCGCAGCCAACAAATTGCCCAGTTCAACAAATTAATTTTGAATATTAGAGATTATCGTCGAAATGGGTCTGCGGCAGTTGATATCTGCCATGTGGCCGCTGGTGTAGTTGATGGCTATTACGAGATGGGACTTAAGGAGTGGGATTTGGCAGCGGCCGAGTTAATTGCCAAGGAGGCAGGGGCGATCGTGAGTATTCATGGTGAGCTCACTATCGCCGCAGGAGCACATTTACACGGGATATTGAGCGGCCAGCTGCTGGACTAACTCCCGATTTGGGCGTAATTAACGCTTATGGCAGGATTAACCCCTGCGCTCGCGGGCGGATTTTTCGATTCGGGGCCAATTAATAGGAGTAATAAGAATGAACGTATTAGATGCAGTTGACGCAGCGAGCCTTCGCAAAGATATCCCACAGTTTCGTGCTGGCGATGAATTAAAGATTCACGTACGCGTTATCGAAGGTAACAAGTCACGTCTTCAGGTTTTCCAGGGCATCGTTATCCGTCGCCAAGGCGATGGCGTTCGTGAAACCTTCACCATCCGTAAAGTTTCATACGGCGTTGGCGTAGAACGTACTTTCCCGGTACACACTCCTGTTATTGAAAAAATTGAACTTCTTAAGAAGGGCGATGTACGTCGCGCCAAGCTTTACTACCTACGCGATCTACGCGGTAAGGCAGCAAAGATTAAAGAAAAGCGTGATGGCGTTGAAGGTTACGGAGATGGAATCACTTCTACTCCTGATCTAGCACCTGAAGTTGTTGCTGAAGTTGCTGCAGTCGAAGTGACCGAAGCAAACGAAAACATTGCTGTGGCAGAGGTTCCAGCTGAAGTTGCGACTTCAGAAGTTGTGGATACAGCTGCTGAAACTGCAGAAGAAACAGCAGAAGAAGCTAAGTAATTGTTTCGCAAGGGGTCTTTCCTTCGCGAAATCCCTGCGCTACTTGTAGTCGCAGTAATCGTCTCTTTAGTTATCAAGACATTTATCGTTCAATTTTTCTATATCCCTTCGGGTTCAATGGAAAATACATTGCAGATCAAGGACCGAGTTGCGGTAAATAAAGTTCCATTCTTGAGTCGTGAAATTCATCGCGGAGATGTCGTGGTCTTTAAAGATCCTGCGAATTGGTTACCAACTTGGGATAACCAAGTCGGAAATAAATATGTATTGATGGCAAAAGATGCTTTAGTGGCAGTCGGAATTCTTCCTAACCCAGCAAAACAATTCTTGGTAAAACGAGTAATCGGAATTGGTGGCGACAACATTCAATGCTGTTCTAAAGATGGAAAAATCATCGTAAATGGCCAACCAACTGATGAAAAATATATCTTTGCCGGCAATGTTCCTAGCGACATGAAATTTAATGTAACGGTCCCTGAGAAGAAACTTTGGGTGATGGGTGACCATCGCGGCGCTTCAGCAGATTCTCGTTATCACCAAGATGATGTCAATAATGGCTTTGTTCCTGAAGCTGATGTCGTCGGTAGAGTTGTGGCGGTAATTTGGCCATTTAAGAACGCGAAGTTAATCGAGCGCGTTAATGCACTTAATTGAACAATCTTTAATTGATGCAGGTCTATCTCCGATTGCAGGGGTGGATGAAGCTGGGCGTGGAGCTTGCGCCGGTCCACTAGTAATTGCCAGTGTGATTCTAAGAGATATTAATTCTCCTAAACTATTAACTTTAAGAGACTCTAAAGAATTGACCGAAAAAGAACGTGAAGTGCTATTTCCAATTATTCATGAGGAAGCAATATCGATATCGATTATTCAAGTATCACCAGAAGAAATTGATTTTCGTGGTGTGCATGCGGCTAATTTGGATGGCATGAGGCGCGCAGTTCAGAAATTAGAAATCGCTCCCAATTATGTTTTAACAGATGGTTATGCAATTGAAGGAATGATTACGCCTAGCTTGGCTATTTGGAAAGGTGACCAGGTGGCGCCATCAATAAGTGCCGCTTCAGTGATAGCTAAAGTTACACGTGATCGAATAATGAATGAGTTGGATGTGCAATATCCGGGTTATGGTTTGGCAAAACATAAGGGGTACATAACTGCTGCTCATACTCAAGCTATTGCTAAATTGGGAGTCATGGATATCCACAGGAAGTCTTACGCAAATATTGCAAGAGCGCTTGCTAAGGATGTGGATTAAAAAAACGCTCCACAAAGGCATGAAATTAACTTTCATGCATGAATCAAAAACAGACAATTGGCAAAATAGGCGAAATTGCTACTGCTGAATATCTAATCAAACTTGGCTTTACAATCTTAGGTCGCAATTGGAGAACTAAAGGGGGAGAGCTAGATTTAATTGCTAAAAGCCCTGCTGGAAAAGTCCATTTTATTGAGGTAAAGACCAGAAGTTCCTTGGCTTTCGGACATCCACTTGAAGCAATTGATAGAAATAAAGCTCATCGTTTACAAAAATTATCTCTGGCATGGTTAGTGACAAATAATTACTTTGGAGCCGATTATCAAGTTGATGTCGCTGCGGTTACTTTAAGTAGAACCCTTCGACCAACAATCGATTATCGAGCGGGAGTTCTATGAGCCTAGCGACAACTAAAGCTATCGCGCTCTCAGGTTTAAGCGGCGAAGTCATCACTGTAGAGGTAGATATTGCAGATGGATTGCCGGGATTTACATTATTGGGACTTCCTGATGCAGCCCTAAATGAATCTAGAGATCGAGTAAGAGCTGCGCTTGCAAATTCAAATTTACCGTGGCCAAATAAGAAATTAACTATTGCGCTCTTGCCAGCATGGTTGCCAAAAACTGGTAGCAGTTTTGATTTGCCAATCGCAATGGGAATTCTTGGAGCGCAAGCAATAGTTCACAATATTGAAGAGCTGCTATTTGTTGGCGAGTTATCTTTAGATGGAAAGTTACGTGAAACTAGGGGAATTTTACCTTCATTAATTTGTGCATATCGAAATGGCATTCGTAAAGCGGTAATTCCATTGGCAAATATCGCTGAAGCCAAATTACTTCCAGAGATGCAAATTTATGCTTTCGAAAGAATTGGTGAGATCGTTCATTGGTTGCAATCTGGTGAATTTTCCGAGCAGAGATATTTTGATTTAGAGATCGAAAGCTCTGAGATATTCCCAGATTTTGCGGATGTTGCAGGGCAATTGCCTGCCAGAAGAGCAGCAGAGATATCCGCTGCCGGTGGGCATAACTTTCTAATGATTGGTCCACCCGGAGTTGGCAAAACCATGATTGCCGAGAGATTACCTAGTATTTTGCCGCCACTTACTCAAGATGAAACTTTAGAAGTTAGCGCAATACATTCCATAACAAATAGCAATCGCGAACCACTTTCAACTATTGCACCATTTATCTCACCGCATCACAGCACAACCAGAATTGCAATGGTCGGAGGCGGCGCACATGTAATAAAGCCAGGGGTATGTTCTTTAGCCCATCGCGGAGTCTTGTTTATAGATGAAGCGCCAGAATGTGGTACCGGAGTATTGGATTCGTTGCGACAGCCTTTGGAGTCAGGTGCAATCACTATTTCGCGAGCCAACGGCAACCTAACTTTTCCAGCCAAATTTATCTTGGTATTAGCTGCCAACCCATGTCCTTGTGGAAGATTTACTGGCAAAGGTTATGGCTGCAGTTGCACCTCAGTACAAGTGCGTCGATATTTGCAGAAACTCTCTGGACCGCTTTTAGATCGGATCGATTTAAGGGTTTCTGTTGAAAATATTGGTCGGGCGGAGTTATTGGAAAAAGAGAATGAATCTAGCCATCAGATTCGTGATCGAGTGATTGCAGCTAGAGCCAAAGCTGCAAATCGATTTAAGAATGAGCAATGGCGTCTGAATTCAGAGATTCCGCCAAAAGCGCTTCGACAACAATATCAACCCATCAAAGCTGCCATGAATTTCTTGCATGATGAGTTAGATAAGGAGCGAATCACCGCGAGAGGTTTACACAAAATTATTAGAACTAGTTGGACTATCGCCGATCTTAAAGGTATCGAAAGGCCAACTTTAAGTGAAGTTACAGAAAGTTACAGATTGCGAGAAGGCATTGAATAACTTTTCAAGTGAAGAGATTGTGGCAAGAGCGCAACTTTTTGCGGGGGTAGAAGCAGGTACAACTTTTTGGTCAAGAGAAGTCTTTGAAAAAGGCGCCGTAAAGGTGTTAGAGCTTTGCAAGGCAGGAGAATATAGAGAAGATGTTAAATCAATTCTAAAGAGCAATGGACATCAAGTTTTAGAAAAATTAGCTGAGTTTAAGATTAATTTTCTGATACCTGGCAATCAATTTGATGAATTACCAGCTCCGCCAATTGGTTTGACATATAGAGGCGATATTCAATTACTCGAAAGAAGAATCGTTGCAATTGTTGGTACGCGCAATCCAACTCCATATGGTTCAAAAGTAGCTGCAGAATTCGCGGCAAATTTTGCAGATCGTGAATGGGTTGTAGCAAGTGGCGGCGCTTATGGCATAGATTCCGCCGCGCACAAAGGAGCTCTGATTTCCGAGGGTGAAACAATTGCGGTAATGGCTTCAGGGTTAGACGTGCTCTATCCAGCCGGAAATTCCCGACTATTTTCTGCAATTGAAGAGAATGGATTATTGATCTCTGAATATATGCCAGGGACGCCCGCCTTGCCATTTAGGTTTTTAAATCGAAATCGAATTATCGCGGCTATCTCAGAAGGCACTATCGTGGTCGAAGCAGCTTTTCGATCCGGATCACTACGAACTGCCAGAGATGCAGAATCTATTAGAAGAAAAGTATTGGCCATTCCCGGACCAATTAATTCTCCGCTGTCAGAAGGATGCCATCGTTTAATTGGAGAAGGGGCGGCAGTGATTTGCACTGGAGTAAATGATGCATTGGAATTAATGCGATAATTAAGCCAATGAAATCTGGATTTGTAGCCATTGTTGGCAGGCCAAATACCGGTAAGTCGACCCTGATTAATGCACTGGTTGGACAAAAAGTTGCAATTACATCTCATCATCCGAATACCACACGCCATGCAATCCGTGGCATTGTAAATGGCTCAGATTTTCAAGCAGTCTTAGTCGATACGCCTGGCATGCACAAACCTCGCACCTTACTTGGTCGCCGTTTGAACGAAGTAGTAACTGAATCCCTTGAAGATGTCGATATTGTAATTATGACTTTCCCAGCTAATGAAAAGAGCGGGGTAGGCGACGAACATATTTTAAATATCGTGAAATCCTCGCGTGCAAAGAAGATTGCAGTAATCACCAAAGTGGATACAGCAGCAAAAGAAACACTTCCCGTTAGATTGATGGAAGTTGGACAACTTGCTGATTGGACCGAAATTATCCCGGTATCTGCAGTCAAGTCTATGCAAATAGATCTACTTACAGATTTACTTTCAAAGCATTTACCTGAAGGTCCAAAGCTTTATCCTGAAGATCAAAAGAGCGATCAAAGTATTGAAAAACTTATCTGCGAACATATCAGAGAAGCTGCAATCAAAGGCGTCAGAGAAGAGTTACCACACTCAATAACGGTGACTATTGATGAAATGGTTAAACGCGAAAATAAAGATTTTTATGATATTCATGCCACGATTCATATTGAACGTGATTCGCAGCGCGGTATTTTGCTTGGCCATAAGGGCGAAACCCTTAAAAATATCGGAATGGTTGCCCGAAAAGATATTGAAAGTTTGATTGGTACAAAATGCTTCTTGGGTTTACATATCAAAGTAAGCAAAGAATGGCAGAAGGACCCAAAAATGCTGGAGCGCTTAGGATTTATGGAGTAACTGGTTTCCTTGATGCAAAATAAGAACCAATTAATACCAATGGCAGGCCAGCAATAATTCCAAAAGTTAATGGTTCGCCCAGGATGATTACGCCTAAAACCACTGCAAATGCAGTATTTAAATAGGTAACCATCGAACCACGTGCTTGGCCAATCTCTTTTATTAACGTGAAGTAGACCATGAACGCGATTCCGGTACTTAAGACACCTAGCCCAATCAATGATGCGGTTGCATTAAATGATGGCATTTCAGTCGGCAAGTTGCTTAGCGCTGATGGTGCAAAGATAATTGCGGTAATGGTCATTGCGACTGCATTAATTGCAACTCCATCCCCATTCGGCATTCCTTTTAAGATTATTGCCATGGCGGTGGAGTAGAGAATTGCGGCAAGAACAGTTTGGAAAACTGAGAAAGTATCTGCAGTCCCTGAAATGGTTTCAATTCCAACAATTAATATCAGCCCAAAGAATCCAATTACAATTCCCATTAATCTCTTTGCATGCCAGACTGTTTTATCTCCAGCCATAGATGAGTAAATTGTTGACCAAATTGGAACAGTGGCGACCAATAATCCAGCTAAACCAGAGTTAATTTTGGTTTCGGCATGAGTAATTAAGTACCAAGGTCCACACATTTCAAATATCGCATAAACCAATATCCATTTAAATCCTCGAAGCGTTTGTTTCATAACACCACGGCTAATTGCAATCGGGAAGAGAATTGCGGCGCCAATTACTACGCGCCCAAAGACCACCACTGATGGATCGAATTCGCGGACCGCTACTCGCATAAATAGGTATGGAATACCCCATAGAAATCCAACCAAAATAAATTTGGCGAGGCTTTTGCGAGTCATAAGGTGGGGAAGTCTAGCTGATTACTTATTTAAGACACTCTCATAAAGTTCGATGGTTTGCTTGGCAACTTCATCCCACCCAAAGTGTTTCTCAGCACGGACACGACCAGCTTTGCCCATCTCGCTTAATAATTTTGGGTTGGACATTAAATCTTCAATTTGTGTAGTGAAGTCTGATTCAAACTTCTCGACGTTTTTTGCATCATATTCAACTAATCGACCGGTTTCATTATGCGCAACAACTTCTGGAATGCCGCCGACACGAGAACCAAGCACTGCGGTTTCGCATCCCATGGCTTCAAGATTCACAATACCTAGTGGTTCATAAATTGAAGGACATAGGAATAAATCGGCATTAGTTAATAGCGCAGTTAATTCATCATGTGGCGCCATCTCTTTAATCCACCAGATGTTATTGCGGGTTGCTTGAAGTTCTGCAATTAGTTCTGCGACTTCTTTGCCAATACCTGGCTCATCTGGAGAGCCTGCTGCTAGAACTAAGCCGTATTCTGGAGAGACTTTTTTCCACGCGCGTAAGAGATGCGCTAAACCTTTTTGACGAGTAATGCGACCCACGAAGATTGCATAACGTCCTTCGATGCCATGTTTTTTTAAGACTTGAGTATCACTATTTGGCGCGAAGCTACTTACATCAACACCATTTCTGATGGTCACAACTTTTGCAGGGTCAATATTTGGATAAGCATTTAAAACATCGGCACGCATACCATCCGAAACCGCGATAATTGCTTGAGCCGCCTCATACGCACTTTGCTCTGCCCACGACGAAATTCGATAACCGCCACCTAACTGTTCGGCCTTCCAAGGGCGTAGCGGTTCGAGCGAGTGCGCACTCACAATATGTGGAATTCCGTGAATTAAATTTGCAGTAAAACCTGCAAAATTGGCATACCAAGTATGCGAATGGATCACATCTACCGCACCCAATTGATCGGCAATTACCAAATCTGTTGCGAGAGCTTGAAGAGCGGCATTAGATTTTTCAAAAGCGGCAGGTGTTTCATAACCGAATGCATCAGAACGTTCGCCCCCAAAGCAGTGGACATCGACCTCGATATTCGGTTGCTTGCGAAGTGCTTGCGATAATTGGACGACATGAACCCCAGCTCCACCATAAACTTGTGGTGGCCACTCTTTTGTAACAAGGCCAACCCTAAGTTTCCCTGAATTTCTCAAGTCGGAGTTCATGACTTAACTTTAATAGACTTCAATAGAAATGCTCTATCCCGCTAGCGCGTAACAAGTTAGAATTAGGCATGGCGTTGCGCGATGTTCCACTAGGAATTGTGTTAGCAGGTGGCGAAGGCAAACGTTTAATGCCTCTAACTGCCGATCGCGCCAAGCCTGCAGTGCCTTTTGCAGGTTCCTACAGATTAATCGATTTTGTTCTCTCAAATCTGGTGAACGCTGATCTTCGAAGAATCGCGGTACTAACTCAGTACAAATCGCATTCACTTGATCGCCACATCACTACAACTTGGCGAATGTCCACACTCCTTGGTAATTATGTAACGCCGGTCCCTGCTCAACAACGTTTGGGACCACGTTGGTATACGGGAAGTGCTGATGCGATCTTGCAAAACTTCAATCTTATTCATGATGAGAATCCAAAAGATGTTTTAGTTTTCGGTGCTGACCACGTCTATCGAATGGATCCGATGCAAATGTTTGAACAGCATCGTGAAACAAATGCTGGGATCACTATTGCAGCAATTAGAGTGCCGCGTGCTGAGGCTACAGAATTCGGCTGCATCGAACTCGCCGATGATGGAATCACAATTAAAGCATTCCACGAGAAACCAGCTAATCCACCCGCAATGCCAGGTCATCCAGATTTAACTTTGGTCTCAATGGGAAATTACATTTTCCGAAGAGATGTAATGGAAGAGGCGCTAATTTTAGATTCTGAAAATTTAGAATCACGTCACGATATTGGTGGAAACATTATTCCAATGCTTACCGCGCAAGGCCAAGCGAAAGTTTATGATTTTGCAAATAATGTAGTACCAGGAGAGACTCCACGAGATAAAGGTTATTGGAGGGATGTTGGTTCTATTGATGCATATTTTGATGCACACATGGATTTAGTATCCGTCCATCCTATTTTTAATCTTTATAACCGTGATTGGCCTTTGCTTACCAATCCGCCATCACTGCCTCCTGCAAAATTCTCAGAAGGTGGCTTAGCTCAGGATTCCATTGTGGCTGCAGGTTCAATCATTGCTGGTGGACATCTAGGCCACACAGTTACTGGATACGATGTCGTAGTCGGTAGCGGTGCATTCGTAGATCATGCAGTTTTGATGCCAAATGTCCGAGTAGGAGATCGGGCAGTAATTCGTAGAGCAATAATTGATAAGGGTGTAGTCGTTGAAAACGGTGCACAAATTGGGGTTGATTTGGAACGAGACCGTCAGAGATTTACAGTCACCGATAGCGGAATTGTGGTTGTGGGCAAGGGCGTACGCGTAACCGCTTAGCTAGATTAACCGGCGGTTAGTGGTCTTACCAGCCAGTTCGGGCTAGACTTTCTGATAAGTCAACGTCGACCTTGAGTTTATTAGGGCTTTTTAGCCAAATCTAATTCTTAATTTAGAAATTTAAATGGAGTAATTCATGCGTATTGGTGTGCTTACTGGCGGCGGCGACTGCCCAGGATTAAATGCAGTTATCCGTGCAGTAGTTCGTAAAGGCGTTAAAGAGTACGGTCACGAGTTTGTTGGTTTCCGTGATGGATGGCGTGGCCCGCTCGAAGGTTTGACGATGGAACTAAACATTCAAACTACTCGTGGAATTTTGCCACGCGGTGGAACAATTCTTGGGTCATCACGTACCAATCCATTCAAAATTGAAAATGGCGTTGAGAGAATTAAAGAGAATTTAGAGAAGATGGGCATCGATGCACTTATTGCAATCGGTGGCGAAGATACTTTGGGCGTTGCAACAAAATTAGATGCGCTTGGGGTAAAAGTAATCGGAGTGCCAAAGACAATTGATAACGACTTAAACAATACCGATTACACATTCGGTTTTGATACCTCAGTCAATATCGCCGTTGAAGCAATTGATCGCTTACATACAACTGCGGAGTCACATCACCGAGCATTAATTGTTGAAGTTATGGGTCGCCATGCAGGTTGGATTGCACTTCATTCAGGAATTGCTGGCGGCGCTGCATGTATCTTGATTCCAGAAGTTAAGTTCTCGGTAGATAAAGTTTGTGAATGGGTCGAATCACGTTTCAAGCAATCTTATGCACCAATCATCGTGATTGCTGAAGGCGCGATTCCACAAGATGGCGATATGGTCACCAAAGATCAGACCCTTGATGCCTTCGGTCACGTAAAACTTTCGGGAATTGGCGATTGGCTAGCAAAACAGATTGAAGCAAAGACTGGTAAAGAGGCGCGCACCTCGGTACTAGGGCATATTCAGCGTGGTGGCTCACCAACTGCATTTGACCGCGTCCTAGCGACCCGATTTGGGCTTCAGGCAATCACAGCTGCTTCAGAAGGAGACTGGGGCAAGATGGTTGCGCTACATGGAACAAATATCGTTCGAGTTCCGCTGGCTTCGGCAACTGAGAAGTTGAAGACCGTTCCAGTTGAACTTTATAAGGAAGCGGAGATCTTCTTCGGTTAGTTAGACTTTCCTAATGTCTATTAATCAACTGAACGTGGATAGTCTCTTTGATTCAAGCCTTGTGGCTGCGCAGCAACCACAGTGGCCAGCCGATGAATTAGCTTCAGCGGTAAAGGATTTAAAGAGCTATCCACCTTTGGTTTTTGCAGGTGAATGCGACGACTTACGCTCTCATATTGCGCAAGCTGCAGAGGGCAAAGCATTTTGGTTGCAAGGTGGAGATTGCGCTGAGACTTTTGCATCTGCTACTGCCGATTCAATTCGCGATCGAATTAAAACTATTTTGCAGATGGCTGCAATTTTGCAGTACTACTCATCAATGCCGGTTATTAAAGTTGGTCGCATGGCGGGGCAATTTGCTAAGCCACGTTCCTCTGATTCTGAAACTCGCGGTGAGGTAACTCTTCCGGCTTACCGCGGAGATGCAGTTAATGATTTAGCTTTCACTCCTGAAGCCAGACGTCCAGATCCACAACGTTTAGTTCGCGTGTACAACACATCTGCTGCTACTTTAAATTTAGTCCGCGCATTCACACAAGGTGGCTTTGCAGATTTACGTAAAGTTCATGATTGGAACAAGGGCTTTGTAAAAGATAACCCTTATGCAGCTCGTTATGAAGCTATGGCAACCGAAATTGGTCGCGCTTTAGATTTCATGAAATCGGCTGGCGTAGATCCGGATGCCTTCAAAACTGTTGAGTTTTTCTCAAGCCATGAAGCTTTAATTCTTGAGTATGAAAAAGCGTTAACTCGCATTGACTCTCGCACTGGAAATCCATACGACGTTTCTGGACATTTCATTTGGATCGGCGAACGCACTCGCCAACTCGATGGAGCACATGTTGAATTTGCATCGAAGGTCCGAAATCCAATTGGCGTAAAGCTTGGGCCAAAATCAACTGTCGATGATGCGCTTCGCTTGATTGATAAATTAGCTCCAAATCGCGAGCCTGGCCGTTTAACTTTTATTACTCGAATGGGCGCCGGCAAGATTCGCGAAGCCTTACCTGGACTAATTGACGGCGTTACAAAATCTGGCGCAAAGGTGCTTTGGGTATGCGATCCAATGCATGGCAATACTTTTGAGTCATCTACCGGATATAAAACACGCCAATTTGAAGATGTCATGGATGAAGTCAAAGGCTTCTTTGAAGTCCACAAAGCACTAGGAACACATCCAGGCGGAGTACACATCGAACTCACGGGTGATGATGTAACTGAATGCTTAGGTGGCGGCGCAAAAATCTCAGCTGAAGATTTAGCATCTCGCTATGAAACAGCTTGTGATCCACGCCTAAACCATACGCAATCATTGGAATTGGCATTCTTGGTTGCAGAGATGTTGCGTGACCGCTAATTTTTGCAAGTGCCGTTACTGACTTCCACCTTCGAATCTCCAATTGGCGGGATTAATTTAATTGCGGATGGATCGATTCTTCTTGCAGCTAACTTGAGCACCTTGAAAGCGGCTAAAGATTCTTTGCATCCAGATTATGATGATTTTAAATTTGAATCCGTTAAAAAGATTCCAGTGATTACTGATTTACTAAAAGATTACTTCGACGGCGACATCTCAGCCATTAATGGAATTAAAGTTTCACAGCCAGGTGCAGCTTTTTCCCAAGCAGCCTGGAAAGCGATGCGAAAAGTCAGAGGCGTGATTTCTTACTCCGAGTTAGCGGATCGAGCAGGTTCTCCAGCTGCAGTACGTGCCGCCGGAAGCGCATGTGCCAAGAATGCAATTGTTTTGGTGGTCCCTTGCCACAGAATTGTTAAGACCGGCGGCAACTTAGGTAATTATGCTTATGGTTTAAATAAGAAAGAGTGGTTACTTCGCCACGAGGGTGCGTTTTAACACTTCACAAGTTTGTTCGATGTCCGAATCGGTCAAATCTTTATGAGTTACTAATCTAACGAAATTCTTTCCAAGCGCCCCGGCAAGAATCCCATTCTCTTTCAAAATTCCAGCAAATTGCACTGCATCAAACGGATATTCTGAAACATCCAAAGCCACAATATTGGTATCTGGTTTAGAAAGTCCACATGCACTTGCTATTACTGCGGCACGATTGTGGTCTTCTTTTAATCTTTCAATATTATGATCAAGAGCGTAATTAATTGCACCAGCCAAAAGACCGATTTGGCGCATTCCGGCGCCGTATCTCTTTCGCCAAATACGCGCTTCGGCAATCTTCTCTTTTGTAGAGAGCATCATCGAACCAATTGGCGCACCTAGCCCTTTGGAGAAGCAGACGCTCATAGTTTCGAAATATTTTCCGTATTCAGAGAACTTTATTCCTGAAGCTACATGTGCATTCCAGATTCTGGCGCCATCTAAATGAAGAGGCAATTTCATCTCTTGCGCACCCTTATAAAGTTTCTGAATTTCATCTAGAGATTGAACTGTTCCGCCACCAAAATTGTGTGTATCTTCAACCGCAATTGCTTTAGTTGATACTAAGTAAGGTCCAGCATCTGGATGCGCTAATGCAAGTGCGGTATCCGCATTTAATCTGCCATTAATTGAAGGAAAAGTTCGAGTAGTAATTCCACTAAAGGCTGCCGCGGCGCCTAATTCCGCGCGTGCAATATGCGCGGTTTGGTCGAGAATTAACTCTTCACCTGGCTTCACAAGTAAACGGATGCTTAATTGGTTGGAGAGCGAACCGGTTGGCGTGAATAAGCCAGCCTCTTTGCCAAACATCGCAGCTACACGCGCTTCTAGCGCATTGATTGAAGGGTCATCGCCATAAACATCATCACCGACAGGTGAAGCAACCATTGCTTCAAGCATCTCTTTGGTTGGCTTGGTAACGGTATCCGAACGTAAATCAATCAACTTTTGGCACCTTCATGAAAAACGATTGTATACATGGAGATTACAACTAAAAGTCCACCAATTAAAGTGCGAGTAGAAAGTATTTCGCCACCTAAAGTGATAGCAAATAGGGCGGAGAAAACCACCTCCATCGTCATAATGACTGCTGCTTTTGTCGATTCTAGAATTGCCTGTGACCAAGTTTGAATAATGAATGCAGTAACTGTGCAAACAATTGCCGTGAATATGATTACGCCCCAAACACCGCTATCTGGGGGAGTTTGGAATCCTTCGATAAGCGCAGCAATTCCGGTAACAATCGCCACAACCAGAATCTGCATAAAGGTCATGGCCCACACATCACGACCCTGACTCCATTTGCTAAGGGCAATGATTTGGCCGGTGTAACAAAGCGCGCTGATCAAAACTAATAATTCACCAATTCCAACGGAAAACCCCTTTAGAGAGAGCAATCCGAGTCCAGTGGTGGCAATTCCGATTGAAACCCAGACAGTTCTGCCAAGCTTCCTGCCACCAAAAAATTGCTCGAATAGAGGAGTGGCAACTACGTAAAGGCCAGTGATAAATCCAGTAACAGCCGCACCGGTCATGTCTAAGCCATATGTTTGAAAAATAAATCCTGCTGCGAGAAATAAGCCAGTTATTCCGCCACGTTTAACAATATCTTTATTTATATTCTTAATTATTTGAGGACGAATAATAATTAGCGCAATTGCAGCAAGTGCAAATCGGTAAAAAAGGAAGCTATTTACAGATTGCCGGCCAAGTGCATCTTTCATGGTCACGAATGCCAAGCCCCACGACATCGCCACTCCAAGAAGCAGCCATGAAGCTAATTTATGTTTCATCCGCGTAACTTCTTTAACAGAGCAACCTCTTTGCCATGTTCGGGTTCCTCCCCAGGCGTTTCGAGGATCAACGGTGCATTGGCAATTGCAGGGTGTTGGAGCATCTCTTTAAATGCATCTAATCCGATATATCCATCGCCAAGATTTTGATGGCGATCCTTCAAAGCGCCGCAGACATCCATAGAGTCATTTGCGTGCACCAGTTGGAATCGCTCAGCTCCAGCAATTTGCACTAGCAAGTCAAGCGTTTCAGTCATGCCACCCTTTTTGGCGATGTCATGACCTGCAGCAAAGACATGGCAAGTATCCAAACAAATTCCTACTTTAGGGTGATACTCAAGCGCCTTTAAATAGTTTTCTAAATCATCTAATTTTTTTACCAAAGATTGACCTTGGCCAGCAGTTGGTTCGAGCAATAGCGAAGGACCATCTTCGGGCAGAGCGTTTAGTATCGGCATCATTCCTTCATGAATTTGTTTCCAGGCATTCGCAACATGGCCTTCATCGACCGCTGAACCTGTATGTATGACTACCCCTAACGCACCAATTTCTTTACCGCGCTTTAGTGAATAGGCAGTTGAAGCTAGAGAATTCTTATACGTTCCTTCAGTTGGTGAACCTAAATTAATTAGAAAAGGTGCGTGCACATAAGTGGTGACATCCATGGCTGCTGCTTTAATTTTAAAATCTTCATCTGCTGCAGGATTTGGTTCGGGCATTGCCCAACCACGTGGATTAGATGCAAAAACTTGAATCACTTCAGCTTTAATTGTCTCTGCATAACCAAGAGAACGCTTAGCCATTCCACCAGAAGTAGGAGTATGAGCTCCGATGCGGGGAAGAGATTTGGTTGGCTTAGGCATTTGCCTACCCTACAGTGATAGTTACCTTACTTCCACGAAGGACTTTACTTCCCACCTTAGGTGAAATTGCAGTTACCTGCTTGATGGCCTTGGTGCCCATTCGCTTAATTGTCACCTGTAAATCAAGCGCCGTTAAAACTGACTTTGCTTTGGTTTCAGATAGTGAGTAGACATTTGGGATAAAGACATAAGCGGATCCTTTAGAGATGATTAGAGAGAGCGCAGAACCCTTTGGATAGCTTTTAACTTCGGATGGGTTTTGAGAGATTACCGCACCGGCAGGGACGGTTTCGCTGAATTCATATTTTGGAGTAACTTTAAAACCTGCGGTTGTTAAAGTATTTAAAGCTTCTTCACCTGATTTATTAACGAAATTTACTAAAGGTATTTGTTCGATACCCTTACTTACAACCAATTTAATTCCGGCGCCACGTTTGACTTTTGTACCCATAACTGGGTCTGAGCTAATTACATAGCCTTTAGGAATTTTCTCATTGAAAATCTGCTGCACAACTGGTTCGGCAATCGGAATAGAAGAGAGCACTTTGATAGCGGCTTCAACTGTTAATTGGGCAACCATAGGAATTGAATATCTTTCAGGTCCTTTTGAGAGGGTAATCGAAACTACCGCGCCCTCTTTAACTTTATCTCCACCTGCGGGACTAGTGGAGATGATGATGCCCTTTTGAAGATCTTCACTAAATTCCTCTTTTGAAATTTCGCTAGTTAATCCAATCGGATTTAGTAAATTTTCGGCATCAGTCATGGTTCCGCCAACAAGTGATGGCACTGTGACTCGCGCACCTGGGCCAATCAAGCTCCACCAACCACCAATACCAACTGCAACTGCAAGGATTAGGGCAACTTTCCTAAACTTACGTTTAGGTTTCTTAATTTTCTCTTTCTTTACCGGTTTAGAAATTTCACGAGTTATTTCTCGGGTAACTTCTTCTTCCACGATTTCCTTGCGCTTAGATGGTTTAGATGGTTTAGGTAGCTCTTGGCGAACCGGCAAATCTAGTTCGAGGCTCATTTGTTTCTTGGCGGGATCGGCTTTAATTTGAATATTACGCAGTAGTGCGGCAAAAGTTGCACCATCTTTCGGGCGATCATCGGGATTTCTGCTGGTCGCCGCATAAATCAATTCATCTAAGTCTTTTGGAATTTTTATGCCTTTAGAACTCACTTTAGGGATATCTTCATTGACATGCAGGTAGGCGATTTGAAGCGGAGAGTCACTGACATGGGGACGCTTGCCAGTCAGCATTTCGAATGCCATGACGCCAATCGAATAGATATCACTTCGAGCATCAGAGATGCCACGTTGTACTTGTTCAGGTGAAAGGTAGGAAACGCTTCCAAGAATTACGCTGGCTTCAGCAGTCATAGTTTGACCAAGATTTGTTCCGCGCGCTAAACCAAAATCGGCAATTTTAATTCTGCCATCATGCGAAATCAGAATGTTTTCAGGCTTTATATCGCGGTGAACGATTCCAATTTGATGTGCCGCTGCAAGCGCAGAAATTACAGGGGATAAGTAGTTGATAGTTTCGTTTACTGAGAAGGTCTCTTTACTTGCAATCAATTCACGAAGCGTCTGTCCTTCAACTAATTCCATCACCAAGAAGACTGCTGGAATGCCTGATTGATTCCAACCTTGATCCATCACATTTACGATATTTGGGTGCGATAAAGATGCCGCAGCTTTTGCTTCTCGGATAAAGCGGGTAATGAATTCTTCATCTTGAGCTAGGTGGGGATGCATTATTTTTACTGCAACTTTTCTATCTAATCGAGTATCTAGACCTTCGTAGATAGTTCCCATTCCGCCATTAGCAAGAATTCGGAGTAGCTCGTAGCGGTTATCTATTAATTGGCCGCTCAAATCACTCACGGGTGGATTTTAGGTGGTGGTTATTATGAAATCGGCGAATTCGCGGGTGCGTTCATCGATAAAGTGTTTAGCTTCACGAATTTGCCACTCTCTAATTCTATTTTCGTAGTCGAGACCATCTCTATCGAGCACCCGGTTGAAGGCAATTTTGGGCTCGGCCTCAACCCAATACAAAGTAGTGGCGTATTTCCGAGCAAGACTTTGACCCGCGCCAACCCCTTCGATAATTAAAGCCTCAGCAGGCTGAATCTCTCTATACCCATCGAAGCGATATTTGTGCCAATCAAACGTTGCCACTTGGCAAGCTTTACCTTCCGAAAAATTATTCAAGATAGTAAGTAATGTGTTTGATAAGCCCTGTTCAAGTGCTTCATCCCAACCATTGTAGTGATCATCCAAATGAATAACTTCGCACTGCAACTCATCTTGTAATTTCAAAGAGAGCGTAGTTTTGCCAGATCCTGCCGGTCCATCTATGAGTATGATTTTTGGATTTTTAGCCATCTAACCCATCCAACTATTGCAATTATGGTGAATGCAAAATAAAGCACCGCTGTAAACCAGTATTTAAGTAATCCATATTGAATTGTCGCTAAAGTATCTACAGCAAACCAGACTGGCCAAGATTCATATTTTTCATAAACCATTAAGACTTGGGCAAGGAAAGAACCAAGAAAAATAAGAGCATCGGTTCGGTAAGCCGCTGCGCCAATGCTTTGCAACCATGGCGTAAAAATCAACCAAGCAACTATTAATCCTGCGATGCATAGTGCGCGATCGCGTTGCGTTAATTTTCCAGGTTTCGCACCCTTTGGACCCCAGCCAAACCAACCCCAGATTCCTGCCAATATAAAAACAATTTGAAGAAGCGCCGAAGCAATTAATTCCACGCTCCAAAAGAAAAATCCATACAGTGCGCTAGAGATAATCCACCATGGCCAAGTAATTCTCTTAGTGGTGGTTCCGTACCAAACTCCAATAAAGCTTGTAAGTGCTGCAAAGAATTCAAGGAAAGATACTTGATAACCCCATGCTGTGAAAAAGGTAGACATAAATTCCTCCCTGGCTCGCATTATCGAACCGGTTAGGCGGTCGACCCTCAGGTCCTCTCAGCCAACTTTTGGCTCCCGCGTTGAACTAACTTTACCGCGCTCTCTTGGTAACTAACGAAACCATCTCGGTCAGCATTTCACGCGCCTGCTCAGAAAGTTCTTCGCGATTGATGGCATCGAGCGCCTCTTCAGAAAGCTTCTCGATTAGCTCTTCAACATGGGTAGGCGCACCGCTTTCTAGAATTGCCTCTGCTAAACCATCAACCTCTTGCGTACCAAGTTTCAGTTGAATTAATTTCTTTATTTGATCATTTCCGCGATCATGTGCAAATGCAATTAATGCTGTTCGCTTTCCTTCACGCAAATCATCGCCGGCAGGCTTTCCAGTCTCGGAAGGATCACCAAAGACACCAAGCAGGTCGTCTCTTAATTGAAATGCTTCGCCAAGAGGCAATCCATATTCAGAATAGATTGTTAAGTATTCATCGAAATTTTTCGGTTGTGCAAGCGCGGCACCAAAATGAAGTGGACGCTCAATGCTGTACTTACCAGATTTATAACGTGCAATTTTGAGAGAGCGTTCGACGCTAAAGCTACTTTGCGTTTGTTCGTAAACATCTAAGAATTGTCCAGCCATTAATTCGGTTCGCATTATGTCGTGAATGCTATTTAAATTTGAATTTTCAATTCTTGTATCATGCAAAGATTTTTCATTCCAAACTAATGCTAGATCACCAATCAAGATGGCAGCAGCTTCTCCAAATTGTTTATGCATGGCAGGTTTGCCGCGTCTAGTATCTGATTTATCCATTAAATCATCATGAATTAATGCACTTGCTTGTAGGAATTCGAGCGAGGCACAAGCTTCATAGATACTGGAATTAAGTTCGCCGTTGGCGCCTAAGAAGCCAATTAATGAAAATAGTGACCTAAAACGTTTACCTTCTGAGAGATATTCTTTGAGCGAATCTGCAATTGGCTTTAATTGCTCATCTATTTCTGTAATTAGCGCACAATTGGTGGCAATTTGCTTATCAAGAGCGCTGTTTATGCCGACTCGTAATTCATTAATGTTCATGACTTGGTCGATTCTTTATCCCTCGGACCGCATTTGCAAGTAATTCTCCTGCGATTCCAGCATGGGCTAGGGAATCTAAATGCTTTACTCTAAATATTCGCTTGTTGGCAGTGCGTATTTTGGTAACTACCTGATTGTCGCTGTTACCTGCTGCGCCATGGCGAATCTGGTCCACATCCGAGTAACTATCGAAATCTGAAATATCTAGCTTTCCCGTTAGGACTAATGCGTACTTGCCTGACCCGAGCTGCGAAGCGTAGATATCAGTGCTTAGCCCATCATCATGAAAAATTACTCTTCGGATCGGAAGTGGTTCTGGATATCTACTAATTCCGATAAGCCTTTGGGTTGGCATTTCATGAATTTGATTGGCATCAATCAGATAATCGTAATTTTCCATAACTGTAAAAGTTGCACCTAGTTCTAAGGCACGACTCTTTAGCGCATCCGCAAGGGCGCCCAAACCACCGTTAATCTGCCAGATACCAAAAGATTCCTCTACAAATGCAGCAATATGTGACCACTTGTATATACCGGCAGGGTATCCAAGATAAGTAGCGTAATGAGCCATAATTTTTCTCAGTACTGGATGTTTAATTATCGGAGCTTTCAAACGAAGGTAGGTGCTTAAATCAAATTTTGAAAGAGAAAATTCCCATTCGACGTAATTTTCTCGAATCCGATCCCATAAATATTCACCTTGCTTTAGAGCCAGTTCCCATTCGGCAGCAGCTGCAGCGCCAAGTTTATTTTCGATCTCGGTTAAACGTGCATTCCTAGAAAGGTTAGCAAAATCAATTGTTAAATCTTTAAATTGAAATATAAACGCCGGTTCGGCTGGATTGACATTCAATACTTGGCCAAAATGTTTACCAGTTTTTTGAAAGAAATCTCGATAAACCGCGGGGAGAGTAAATAGGGGAGCTGAGTCGAAGGAATAATCTTTGATTATTGTGTTCTGATATATCTGGCCATTAATCGCCACTTCATACTTAAATTTTGCAAGCCTGGCTGCCGCAGTTAAGGCTGCAATACTTGCACCTTCAATTTGAACTTTTTTGCCATCAGTCTTTTTCAATTAGGGCTACCTAAATACCTTTTTGATAGATACCAACCCAAAATAACGCCAAAGGCCAAGCCGCCAATTAGCGCCGTTCCTTGCTTGCCGAAGAAGAATAAGTTGGCAATAAAGTTGTAGATCCATGTCCAAACCAGAAATAAATCGACAGAATTCATAGATGCGCTAATTTTTCTACGCACTTTTGGCAGTATTAAATTTGCTAACCCAAAGACCACTACGCCAACAAACAACCATCCAATCACATTATCCAAAGGGATATGGGTTTGGAATGGAATGTGGGCGCCGCTGAATTCCCAAGTCTTGTAATCATTGGCTACCAGAATTTGATCAAAAAATAAGGCGTAGGCAGTAATTGCAGCGCCACCAGAAATCATTACCCAGTTTGGTGCAATCTTTCTGGCCATAATCATTAAAGGATGAACCGAACCAAGCCAAAAGATCAGCACTAGAATTGGAACTCCAAATAAAGTGGTGCCTAAGTTCTGATATTTAACATTCCCAAAGGGCCAACCAGTGTTTATGGAAATTAATTCGATTAAGAAGCCGGTAAGTAGTACAAAAATCAGGTAGCTCCAGAAATAGCGTTTAGCAAAAGCCAATTGTGCGTGAGCCAAGGAGAATACCGAGGCAAATGTGGCAGAGGCTAAAATAAAATTAGCATTTTGATTAAATAAGAAAACGATTTGAGATGCAATGCTTAAAAGTAGTGAGACATAGAGAAAACGTTCAGCAGCTATGGAAACTCGCCCTCTGCGATTTCTTCCTGGGTTGTAGTGTCTGATTGACATTACTCGCCAACAATCATTGGAATTGCACTTGTAACTTTTTTAAGTTCGGCGAAAGTTGTTGGAAAAACTGCATGAGGGTGGCCAGCAGCAGCCCAGATTGCATCATAATCATTGAGTGCTTCATCAATGTAGACATGATTTATGGTCGTAATCCAGCCAAGTGGGCTGACTCCGCCTACTGAAAAACCACTTAACTCTTTAACGTAATTTGCATCGGCTCTATTTAAATGAGGAACACCTAAAGTTCTTGCAACTAAATCCGTATCTACTCTATGGCGACCACTTGTGATTATTAAGATCGGAGCACCTTCTGGCAGCCTGAAAATTAATGATGAAGCGATTTGGCCGACTTCAATATTTAAAGCGGTGGCCGCATCCTGAGCCGTTCGCGCGGAATCTTCTAATACTTGAACTTTGCCCATGTTATTTGACTGGAGCGCATCGATAACTCGCTTGACTGGGCCACGCTCTAAAACTCCATCCACGATATAAGTATATTAAGGTGAAACCTGTGGAGCAGACCTTAAGAATTTCACTTAGAGCGCGAAACTTCTTATGGGCAACTTTCTTCGTGATGGGCATTAGTTCGATGGCCTGGGTACCAAGAATTCCCGAAATTAAAGAGCAACTCGGTTTAAGTGATGGCCAATTCGGCTTAGTTTTTCTAGCTGGTGCGTTTGGCTCTATTTGCGGGACGCAAGTTTCTGGCCGCGCAATTCATCTGATTGCAAGTAGAAATTTTGCACGGATTTGTGCGCTATTAATGCCAATGGGCATCTACACAATGGGAAGTGCAAATTCCGTTTTGATTCTAGTTTGTGGATTATTTCTTACTGGCTTTTCATTTGCCGCGTTAGATGTTGCCGCCAATGTGCAAGCCATGGCAATCGAAAAGCTCACAAAGTCTAGGTACATGTCCTCATTCCATGCGCTATGGAGCGTGGGTGCATTTGTTGTGACCATGTTTGGCGGGGCCGTAGCCACCTTAATTACTCCGCAAGCACACTTGAAAGCATTAGCTCTTATTTCAGCTTTGCTCTATCAAATAACTATCAGTGGTTTATTGAATTATGAATTGGATGGACATAAAGGTGAAGTGCATGAAAGCACCGAAGCAAAAATTCCACTCTTTTCAAAAGATACCTTGGTGCTTTGGGCGCTAGGTATCGGATTACTCGCGTCGTTTGTACCTGAAGGTGGTATTTACGATTGGAGTGGAATTTTGCTTAAAGATCATATGGAAGTAGGCAAGGGAGTTACGGCAGTAGCTGCGACTTTTTATTCACTTGGAATGATAATTAGCAGATTCCTTGGAGATAGCTGGTTTGAAAAATGGGGCCATCAAAAAACTGTTAAATATGGTGGATATATTGGCGGTATCTCTTTGGGGGTTGGCTTATTAATCGGAATTCCATTGTCGGCCATTAATCAATTTCTAGGCGTTGGCTTACTTTGTATTGCATTTGCAATTGTTGGGCTATGCATGGGTCCATTCTTTCCGGCATTTAATTTGGCAGCAATGAGCGTGCCCGGTATCGCGCCGTCAGTTGGCATGGCTCGAGTTGCTTTAATTTCTCTAGCTGGAAATTTCTTCGGTCCAGCTCTAATTGGTGGAATCTCAGAGCTAACCTCGCTACCAATCTCATTTGGTTTAATTGTGCTTTTGCTTTTATTGGTTGGACGACAGTCCAGATATATATCTGTAAAAGCTATTAAATAAACCAGGTCTGTAAGATAGTAAATCCAGCTATTGCAAAGAGCAGATAAGCAAAGCTTTTCCTGAGCAAGGCTGGCTTGGTTCTTGCCGACACTTTACCGGCCAAATTTCCAATTAAAACCGCGCTAAGCCCCATGAACATTGGAATTCTCCAATTAATTTCGCTCCACATCGGAAAGTGCGCAATCAGTGCAATCACGCTATTTAGAATAATAATTAGCAGGGAAGTGCCAGCTGCTTTATTTTGGGGCGTATTAAAGGCAAGAACTAATACCGGAATTGCCAGGAAGCCACCACCAATTCCAAAAAATCCTGTTAACGATCCAATTATTAATGACATTAAAATTAAAATTGGTAGCGGGATTGGCTTTTCAGGCGCATCAATAGGTTTCGCAAGCATGGTGATACCAGCGAAAATAATTACTGCACTAAAGCCAGTGATGAGCAATTCATCGCTTATGTTGTCAACCATTTGAGCGGCGCCAACATTTGCAAAAATTCCAAGGAAGCTGATTACCAGCGCCTCTTTAATTAAAATCTCGCCACTTTTAAATCGAGGATAGATTCCAGAGAGCGCAGCCACAATCACTACTGCGATTGCGGCAACTGATGCTTGATGAGGCGCAAAGCCAAACCCGTAAACTAGAATCGGTACCGTCAACATCGCGCCACCTGCGCCGACAAATCCAAGCACCGAACCAATTGCTACCCCAGCGATTAGCGCTCCTAGGATTTCCACTTGGTTAGTTTGTCATCACTTTAAATAAAAAACACCCTCAGCAATATTTGCCGAGGGTGTTTTACTTTTATTATTTATTAGAAATTAGAAGAAGGAACCGGTGATATTGATTCCAAGTTCTGCGCCACCTGCAACTAGTGCGTAGATGATTAGCGCAGCGCCTGCAAGTGAAAGATCCTTGAAGAACCCGATGGTCTCATTCATCTTTGCAGTTGGATCTGTTTCCTTCCAGAAGTTATGCATCATGAATGCAGCCGGGATTAGGAATAGCGCGATTAGTAGCGCACCTAGATCTGCATAGATACCTAGAGCTACAAAGATGCCGCCTACTAGGATCATTAGACCTGAAAGAATCACTGAAAGCTTGGCCGCAGGTACCTTTTTGTACTGTGCGTAACCTGTCATTGCATCAAGCTTGGTTAGGTGGCTGATTCCTGAATTGATAAAGATTAGGGCAAATAGAATTTGTCCGATTGCTAGAACGATGTTCAAATTACTCTCCTTGAAGTTTTTTTAAACCTACCGCAGTAGGGTAGCAAATAGTTGAAGTTTCAACTATTTTATCGTTGGGTATGGGCGTGTCTTCTGTCCGAGCCAAAAGATCGAGCTCAATCTGGCAGGGGTTCCGCGTAAAGCTGCGCCTGCCTTGATTAGTGTCGCACCCACCCACTATCTTTCGAACAAATGTTCGAATACTCACCTCACTCAGATTTACCGGTAACTACCGACGGGAGCGCCCCGATCGAGTTCACCTACCGTGGAAAACGCTTTCGTATTCATAATGTACTTACTCGTTGGTGCGAATCAGGTGGCTGGTGGAATCGAATCAGTGATGGCGTTTACCGACCAGATGATAACTCTCGCGCAATCTGGAGAGTTGAAGCTGCACCGATTGGCGCAGTTACCACCTTCGAACTCGAACGCGACGAAGCGACAGGCAAGTGGTTGATTCGAATTGTTTAGCTTTATTCACTTAAGTAGCGCCACTTCATTCTCATTTAAATATGGCACCACGCAACCCCAAGATTTAATTGCAAGAGCTGCAGAATTTGGTTCGCCTGCCCTTGCAATTACCGATCGCGATTCATTAGCTGGCGTGATTCGCTTTGTGCAAGCTGCTAAAGATTTTGGAATCGCGCCGATTGTCGGAGTCAATCTACAACTTGATGGCGCTCGCGTAACTTTACTTGCGCAATCCGGAACCGGAACCGAGAGCGGGTGGCGCTCGTTATGTAGATTGATGTCTGCGTTACGGCCTGATCGCAATCCACCAACTCTGCATATCGAAAAGATAAAGACGCTTACCGAATACACCAGTAATTTAATTCTCTTGCATGGACCAGAATCAGAGATTTCAAATTTACTTACTAAACATCGACCAGATCAAGCATTGCAAGTGTTTAATAAATATAGAGGTTATTTTGCAGATTCAGTAATTGAATGCGTATCTCATTTAGCGCCAGGGGATGGTTCACGCTCAACAACCCATGCAGGGCGAATGTTGGGTTTTGCGCGTGACCATGATTTGCCAGCAATAATTACCAATAGTTCACGAATGCTAAATGCCGAAGATGGACCAATCGCAGATATCTTGGATGCCGCGCGCAAATTAGTGCCTTTACATATTCGCCATGTTGAAAGATTTAACAGTGAGGCATATTTAAAGAGCCCAGAACAGATGCGCGATTTAGCTGATGAAATTTCACGTGCCGCCGGAGAACGAAATGGCAGAGCGCTACTTCGAACCACGCAGAGAATTGCAGAACGGTGCATCTTGTCACCACAAGAGTTTGGTCTTGGCGGCATTGAACTTCCAGAAGCGCAAGTGGTGGGTGTCCAGACTTACAAAGAGATGCGGGCGCTACTTCGAAATCGCTGCGAATCAGGGCTAAATTGGCGTTATTCCAATAGCTCCAATAGCGGTGATTTAGCTAAAGCTCGAGCACGTCTTGATGATGAATTAGCGACGGTAGCAACTCTCGGATACGAAAGTTATTTTTTAACGGTTGCAGATGTTGCAGATATGGCACGTAGCGCAGGAATCCGGGTAGCAGCTCGAGGTAGCGGTGCCGGTTCTTTGATCTGCCACCTACTTGGCATCTCTGGAGTTGATCCAATTCGTTATGGGTTATTAATGGAACGCTTCTGTTCGCCGCTTCGCAGAGCGCTGCCTGATATTGATATTGATGTTGAATCAGCAAGGCGGTTAGAAATTTATGATTTAGTTTTTAAGAAGTATCAACACCGAACTGCGACTGTAGCAATGCTCGAAACTTATAGAGCCCGCCATGCAATTCGTGATACCGGGGCCGCACTTGGGATGTCCCAGAGCGAGATTGATTTAATTGCAAAGAGCTTGCCACATATTCGCGCCCGCAATATCTCAAAAGCTTTAGAAAGCCTCCCAGAACTTAGAAATTTAAATATCAATACACCGCTTGCTGCAATGGCCATCAAACTAGCAGAACGTCTAGATGGGCTGCCACGAAATTTAGCGATGCATCCATGTGCAGTTGTGCTTAGCAACAATACTCTGCCAGATCGCGCACCGATGTTAATTAATGCAAGTGGTTATTCGATGGTCGAATTCGACAAAGATGATGTAGAGGCAATCGGTTTACTGAAGCTAGATATTCTAGGAGTTCGGATGCAATCTGCAATTGCGCATGCAATCAATGAAGTTGAACGGACCGAAGGTCGCGCGCTTGATATCGAATCTGTTCCATTAGACGATCCAGATACCTTTAAATTAATTCAATCAACGCGCACGATTGGGCTCTTTCAAATTGAATCTCCAGGGCAACGTGAATTAGTCGGCAAATTACAGCCGGAGTGCTTCGAAGATTTAATTGTTGATATCTCACTCTTTAGACCTGGTCCAGTAAAAAGTGACATGATCACTCCATTCTTAAATGCCCGCCATGGTTTTAAGTCGGCGCAGTTAATTCACCCTGATTTACATGGGGTTTTGGCACAGACCCAAGGGGTAGTGGTCTTTCACGAACAGGTCATTCAGATCATTTCGATAATGACTGGTATTTCATATGCAGAGGCTGACGAAAAACGGCGCGCACTGGGAGATTTCTCAAACCAACAAGAGATATGTGATTGGTTTTATCAGCGCACCGCTGAGAAGGGTTACCAAAAGTCAGTAGTCGATGAAATCTGGCAGGTACTGCGCGCCTTTGCCTCTTTCGGTTTCTGTAAAGCACATGCCGCGGCCTTTGCGCTACCGACTTATCAATCAGCTTGGCTCAAAACCCACCATCCAGCAGCATTTATCGCAGGGTTATTAACGCATGATCCTGGCATGTATCCAAAGCGTTTAATTCTCGATGAAGCTCGTCAGATGAAAATCGCAGCGCTACCAGTTGATGTAAATAAATCTGATATTACATATAGGGTGGAAAGCTTTAAGGAAACTAGCGCGATTCGTATGGCGCTTAGTGATCTCTCTGGAATCTCTGATGCAGAGGCCATCAACATTGTTCGTGCTCAACCCTATTTAGATTTAACAGATTTCGTTCGTAGAGCTGGCGCATCGCTACCAACGACCGAAAAATTAATTATGGTCGGTGCATTTGATTCGCTGCACAATGTTGGCCAAAAAATTACCAGAAGAGATCTACTCCTGCATTTGGCAGATATCAGCCGTTCGCCTGCGGCAGCCTTACCGGGTGCGCAAATGACCTTTGGTTTTAAAGCGCCTGATTTAAAGCCAAGCGGATTACCGGATTTAAGTTTGACCGAAAAGGTCCAGACTGAAATTGAAACCCTAGGTATGGAAGTTAGTTCGCACTTACTGCAGTTCTATGGACATTTCCTTAATTCAATCGGAGCTGTTAAATCTTCAGATCTTCTTAAACAACGCTCCGGCTCTAGCATCTTGGTCGCTGGAGTAAAAGTTGCGCTACAACAGCCACCGGTTAGATCTGGCAAGCGAGTCATCTTCTTATCAATCGATGATGGTTTTGGTTGCAGTGATGCCACCTTCTTTGAAGATATTTTGAGAGAGCAAGCAGAGTTTGCGCAGACTTTATTCTCTTCAAAGCTGCTCCTAGTGCGCGGAGTAGTACGCCGGACTGGCCCCAAGGGGGTATCAATTCGTGCAACTGGCGCCTGGGATTTAGGCGCTGCCTATGAAAGTTTTACCAGTAAGAAAAGTAATCTAATTTCATGACCACCATAATTCATTGCGATATGGATGCTTTCTATGCATCTGTCGCCGAATTGGATGATCCATCGCTACGTGGCAAACCAGTAGTGGTAGGTGCCGGAATTCGTGGCGTAGTTTTAAGTGCAAATTATGCAGCTAGAAAATTTGGCATAAGAGCCGCGATGCCGGTTGGTCGAGCGAAACGAATGGCGCCAAATGCAATCTTTGTATCACCTGATCATCATCGTTACTCTGAAATCTCTGCAAGGGTAATGGAGATATTCCAATCCTTTACACCATATGTCGAACCGCTCTCGCTTGATGAAGCATTTATGGATATAACCGGAGCACAGAAATTACTCGGAACCCCACGCGAAATTGGACAAGCAATAAGAAAGCGAGTCCATGATGAATGTGGCATCACTTGTTCTGTAGGAATTGCCTCAAATAAATTTATTGCCAAACTCGCTTCAGGCCATTGCAAACCCAACGGCTTACTAGAAATTCCAGATGAGCGCGTAATTAGCTTCTTGCATCCACTTCCAGTTAGTGATTTATGGGGAGTAGGGCCAAAGACTGCCGAACAATTAGAGCGACTTGGATTACGCCAAATTAGCGATATCGCAAATACTCCACTTGAGACATTAAAACGTGCGCTAGGAGATGCCACCGGAGAGCATCTTTATCAACTTTCCTGGGGACGTGATTACCGAGAGGTAGTTGTCGATGATCCAGAACAATCTATCGGCGCAAATGAAACTTTTTCGTATGACATAGATGACCCAGAAACTATTTTGAGTGAATATTTAAAGTTAACCGAACGAGCAAGTACCAGATTACGTAGCCGTAGCCTCTTTGCAAAAACCATCACCATCACAGTTCGATTTGCAGATTTCAAAACAATTACTCGTTCAAAGACTTTGCCACTTCCCATAAGTTCTACCCATGAGATTTACCAAGTTGTAAAAGATCTATACCTGGCTTTAAAGCTTGATCGAGCGAGATTGAGGTTAGTGGGCGTCTCGCTTTCAAATCTGCATGATGATGCCCCCGAACAGTTGATGCTCGGCCAACGTGAAAAGGGGTGGCGAGAGGCTGAGAACGCAGTAGATCAGGCGGCTGCACGCTTTGGAGAGAGATCTGTGCGCCCAGCGCGTTTGTATAGAAACAAAGATAAAGAGTAAATTAGGGCTATGGGACTAACTGATCGCGAAAAGAAGATCATCGATGAGATGGAGCGCGCGCTTGCATCTGAAGACCCACGTCTGGCAGCTGCCTTAGAGCGTAATGTCCGCCCGCGCCTGCTATTAAATATTGCAGCCATCCTTGCTGGTATCGCATTGATTTTGGCTGGGGTTATCGCCAACTTCGCCCTCCTTGGGGTCGCAGGTTTCCTGATTGCGCTCACTGGAGCGGTGACTACCCGCATCGGCAAGGTCGAAATTAAAGCGAAGGCTCCAAGAGGCGCTCGCATCCAAGATCGTTGGGACCGCCGAAATCAGCAGTAATAAATAGTTTCAAGAATTAAGCGCCCTCTGGGGCGCTTTTTTTGTTGCTCCCAAAGTCAAAAAGGTCAGTTCTGAGTAAGGGGAATAAGTGGGGGGTTTTGGGAAAAAAGTGGCGAAAGGTGGT
>JACCEA011645576.1_pt1 | contig 36608 bp, 30 predicted proteins | sample 7449851 | NCBI WGS metagenome assembly JACCEA01 (sample SAMN15323453, study PRJNA562643) | freshwater metagenome | isolation source: river surface water | place: USA:Blue River Watershed | collected 2017-08-18 | reverse complement strand
GACCCTAGTTTAGAACCACCAACTTACAGCCAACTAACTTTGAAAAATGCGTATCAATTTGAGCCAGTTCCGGAGGGTGTAAATCCAGGAAGCCAATTTGCTACGTGGCACGGAAACGGGACATTTACCATGCATATTGACAATAATTTAGACCCAACAAATGAGCAAGTATATGTCTTTTTAGACAAAGTATTCACTGAAATCGCTGCTCTTTTTCCATTTCCATACATTCATATTGGTGGAGATGAATGCTACAAAGGATATTGGGAACGTGCTGAACACGTCCAAAAATTCATGGCGAAAAATAACATCGCAGACAGCCATGCTCTTCAAAGTTATTTCATCCAACGAGTCGAAAAAATTGTTTCCTCCAAAGGGAAAAAAATCATTGGTTGGGATGAAATCCTAGAAGGTGGTCTGGCACCTAACGCGGCTGTTATGAGCTGGCGGGGAATGGCGGGTGGAATTGAAGCCGCAAAAATGGGACATGAAGTCGTCATGACACCGAACCAACATGCCTATTTGGACTTGTACCAAGGAGACCCTAGTTTAGAACCACCAACTTACAGCCAACTAACTTTGAAAAATGCGTATCAATTTGAGCCAGTTCCGGAGGGTGTAAATCCATCGCTTATAAAAGGCGGACAAGGAAATCTGTGGAGTGAACGCTTTGCGACATTACGTGCGATGGAATACATGGCGTATCCGCGTGCTTGGGCATTGGCGGAAGTTTTTTGGTCGCCAGCCAAAGAAAAAAATTGGACGTTTTTCTTAAACCGGCTTTCGACACATTTTGAACGTGCGGATAACCAGGAAATCGCCTACTCAAAAGCACACCTTGACCCAATTATTCGGACAAAAAAAGGAGAGGATGGCGTGTATGTTTCTCTCCAATCGGATATTCCTAATACAAAGATTTATTACAGTTTAGACCAATTTCCGGCAGATTCATTCTCGACTTTGTACGACAAGCCGTTCCTACTTCCCAAAGAACCGACCCTTTTGCATGTCATTGTTTATAAGGACAATCAACCGCTTGGTCGCATGGTACGCCTTTCTACTACAGAGTTGGAGAAACGTTGATTTTGTACTTCAAGCCTTTTTTATACTTGTTTGAATGAGGTGTTCTTGGTTGGTTACTTTCATTTTGAGATTGGAATGAACGAACTAGCCGGGAGCATCTTTTTATCTATAAATAAGGCATCGAACATGCCTGTTCACCGAAAACTGGTATCCGAATAGAAATGTTAATTATGTATTTTGATTGGTTATCAGCTTAAAAACGGGACAGACATCCGGCACATTCAGAGCTTGCTTGGTCATGAGGACTCAAGAACGACCGAAATACGCACATTACCACCAAAGGATTTGACCAATTAAAAAGCCCGTTGGATTATTTGGACAATTGGATATATTATGTATTTTTGGTTGTGCTTTCGAGATTGTTCCCAAAATAGATTCAGATTCTCTCATCTAAGTAAGAAATAGACGCCATTAGGTGAAATTATGGCGTCTATCGACTCGTTGTGGGCAATGCAGCGAACTGATAAAACATCCTCGTACCGACAAAGAATGAATGAAGAAAAAATTATACAAACACAAATTGAACCTTTGTTAGGTTATTTTCAAAATCTAATTCCTCTTAATAAGGAAGAAAAACAATTGGTGTTCGACTTGTTCAAACCCAGATTGTACCGAAAACGGCAGTATGTATTGCAGTCAGGTGATGTATGTAACCAGTTCAATTTTATAGTTCGAGGCTGTGTGCGTATGTACAAAGTTGATGACAAAGGAAATACTCACATTATACAGTTTGCTTCCGAGAATTGGTGGTTGAGCGATATTGGTAGTTTTCACGAACGAACACCTTCTGAACTCAATATTGATGCTTTGGAAGACACAATGGTATTACAAATAAGCCACGATAATTTGCTTTCACTTTATATTCAAGCTCCTAAGTTCGACCGTATTTTTAGGGTACTGATTGAAAATAGCTTTGTATCGCTTCAGAAGCGATTATTGCAAAATATTAGTTCTTCTGCCGAAGAAAGGTATTTATCATTTATAGAAAGTTATTCGCACCTGGCCAACCGAATTCCACAAACACAAATTGCTTCATTTTTAGGCATTACACCCGAATTTTTAAGTCGTTTAAGAAACAAGCAAACCAAAAAATCTTAAACTACATCAATACTATTTCTTGACCCAGTTCATTGTAGTGAGAGCTCTTTATATCACAACTTTGCATTATCAATTTATTGTTAAACTTCAAAAGAAATAGTATGTCAACAACATCAAAAATAGCTATCATCGGCTTAGGAAATATCGGGAAAACTTTAGCCCAAAACTTCGTCAAAGGGAATCAGCCAGTAATTATTGCAAGCCGAAAATTGGAAGATGCAAAAGCATTGGCAAAGGAATTGGGAACACTGGCAACAGCGACCGAAATAAGTGAAGCCATTAAGAATGCAGATATTATTGTGTTGTCTGTTTGGTTCAACACCATTCAGGAATTGTTCGAACAATTTAGTACCGAACTACAAGGGAAAATAATCATTGACCCATCAAATCCTATTGCTCCAGACGAAAGCGGTGGTTTCAAAAAAATTATTGGTGAAAAAGAATCCGCTGGACAGCTTAATGCTGCTATCTTACCAAAGGGAGCAAAACTGGTCAAAGCATTCGGTACATTAGGTGCAGCTTCATTAGCAAGTGCAGCTTTTCATTCACCTGAAAAATCAGTTTTATTTTATGCTACAAATCACACCTCTATAGATACGGATATAGAGCAATTAATAGAATACAATGGCTTTGATGCAGTAAAGGTAGGTGGTTTAGAACAATCTATCCGCATTGAAGTATTTGGGGATTTACATGAATTCGGTGCGTTGGGCAGAGTGGTTACAAAAACTGAGGCTTTGCTGAAATTGTAAGAGCATAAATGATTAACCTAAAAAAATGAATCAATGAAGATGTTTAAATTATTCACATGCCTAAGCTTAATTTTGGGAATTTACAATGGCGTTGTAGCCCAGAGTTCTGAAAATTGGCAGACTTTGAAGCTGGGCAAACAAACCTTTGAGCTTCATAATGTCACTGGTGAGATTGTAAAATTTCAGGGCAAAAAGGTTTTGAAAATTGAACGGGATTTAGAGGCCCTTCCATTTGATGCCAATCGGTTGGAAGAAACTGTTGACGAAACCCACTATGCTCGGCTTTTGGGCTTAGATGACTTTGAAAACGGAACGATAGAAGTAAAAATGTACAGCAAATTCCAAGACCCTTCGCCTTATGCTCCAGCTGCAGGTTTTATTGGAGTATATTTTAGAATAAAAGAAGATGATTCCGCCTTTGAATCTATTTATCTCCGACCTAAAGTAGGAAGAATAAATAACCAATATGCCAGAAATCATGCTGTTCAATATTTTTCATACCCTGATTATAAATTTCAGACCTTAAGGGATAATTTCCCGGCAGGAACCTATGAAGGTTCTGCCCCTGTAGCGATGGAAGAGTGGATTACCATGCGGATTGAGGTGAATGGTGAAACTGCTGAAATGTTTATCAATGACATGAAATATTCTTCTTTCATCGTGAATAAGATGTTAGGAAAAAATCAGAAGGGTTATGTTGGACTATATGTAGACATTGCGACAATTGGTTATTTTAAGGATTTGAAAGTGACCAAACGAGCCTTTAAAGACAAAAAGGAATTTGGACAGAAAATAGATGATATTTAATGGTTACTCAATTTGAATAAACAACCCCTAAAGAAAATGCACATGCCCACAACATTGTATAAAAGCAATAGCGGGTGACATGGATTTTGAGAGCTAATTGCTATCTGTTGACTTTGTAGCGGATTGAAAGTATTTTGCTTTTAATCCGCTACTGCTTTTATACTTGACCGTTGGCAGAAAGCATAAAAACTACTCTACCCGATGATTTTTATTGAGTCTTGATAATGAGATAGTTGAATTTGAACCCATCGGGTAAATATGTTCAAAATGTCTTCCCACATTTTCGTGAACTTCTTAGAGGGTTTTCTGAACCCTTCCCTTAAAATGTCAAGTACTTTCCTGAAAAAGCTATTTGACTTGTACCCGTGTTTCTTGATTCTTATTTTTTGTACTTTCCCATGATAGCGTTTGCCAACGTTTATGCATATCCCTGCCGCTATACTAACGAAAACCAAAAGCTTTTTAATCTTGTCACTTGACTTCAAATGCGTGTTCTCCAAGTTGAAACCTCTTTCTTTGACCGATTGAAAGAACACCTCAATTGACCACCTCCTGCGATAAAACCCGCCCAACTGCTTGGCGGGGAAATTTCCAGCTAAAATCAAAAAATCACCGTCGGGTAGCCTTTTTAACATCAGGTTACACCAGATTCCATCTACCATGCAACCTTCATAATAACGTTCATCCCGAATTGATAAAAGTTCAGTCGCTGAATAAATATCGGTATTGACCAATGTTATCAAATGGTTCTTTGGCATTCGAATACAAAACCTTATATTGTTGTCTTTCAGGTACTTGAGCCATTCATGGCCGATAAATTCTCGGTCTCCAACTATAATCCCAATCCTGTCTTTTCCAATTAAAGAAATGACTTTGCCAACCAGTTCCTTCCTGTTTTGGGTGTTACTATTCCCACTTTTATTGTCCAATAAATCCCAAAATATTGGTATTCCAGTATTGTCATATCGGGCGACTATCATCAGAATATTACACTGATAAGAACCAAAATTCCACTCGGTTCTGTCAATCGACAAACTCAACTTCCCCTTTGGCAGAAACATGACCAGCAAAAGGGCAACTTGTTGATAATCGAACTCAAAATCCTGAAAAAAAGCTTGAATTCTCCTCTCGTTTGACTCCACCTTTGCATCGGTGGTGAAGTGTAAACCTACCTCTTTAAATTGTACGTTTCTACTTTTTATAACCCCAAGGGTAAACTCTGAAATAAACTTTTGTCTTGCCAAATTCTTGGCCAAAGGAATTTTCAAGAATAAATCCCTAATTTTGCTACCGATGAAATCTTTCATTAAAAGGCTGGTTTTGTTGATTCGTAACCACAAATTTCAGCCTTTTTTTATAACTCTATTTTTTCATCGGGTAGAGTAGAATCCGATTGGACTGCATACAAAAAAGTTTGGGAAAATGCTGTTTCAGAACTTCAAAACACTATTTCTTATAAGTGGTTTCACGACTATGAGGAAAATGGACTTATGACCTTTGCTATTGTTCCAGTGAAGAGAATAGAACCTTTCATTGGTGAATATTTGACAACAATATTAGAAATATCATTATCAGAAAATAAGTTTTTAGTTCTTGAGCCAATATCAGGGGTTACAACAGATTATGATGGAAAGTTAGAGTTTTATATGCGAGGTAACATTAATAAAAAGGTAAGCATACTCAGAAAAATTATAGACGAGAAAACCCACGAATGGATAATTGCAAAATCTTATGACGCAAAAGACCATTATAAACTTGACAAACAACAACTCGAAAAACTTATTGAAGAATGGTTACAATAAATAAAGAGGAATTGAGGGACACCTTTAATTATCTTGCGACCATTGACAACATCTTACAAAAGGAAGTTCGACAAATTAACGGAAACAAACATTATATCGACAAAATTGTTCCTGAACAAATAGCAAAGGTTTATTCTCAAAAGGAGAAAACCGCCTTAATGTTCGCTGACAATTTAACACGAACAGCTTACGAAAGTTCGGTTGTAAGCTTAGTAGCGACATTTGAGAGGGTTGTTTTTGCAAAATACAGGACATCTTATGGAACCCTTAAAAATGTTGTTTCTGCAAGTGCCGTTAGACCTTTAGACTATTTTAAGTCGAGAGAAAATTTCATCAATGACAGTATAGACAGATTAGCCGGTATAATCTATCTAATCGAAGGACACATTACAAACGAGTTGTTACAAAAACTCAAACAAATCAAAGACCATAGAAACTACATTGCTCACGGAAAAAGAGATGTTGCCCCTCCTGACGTTGAACTTAAACTTGACGAAATGGCGAAGATTTTGGACGAAGTAATAAGAGAAATTGAAAACTGACGAATAGAAAGACAGCCACCAACATACAAACCTTAAACGCATGAAGCGGGAACAGCGATTACCCCTGTGTTGAACGAAGCTTCGGAGACATCTAGATAACAAAAATACTAACTTTAGTCTGTTGTGTATACATACTATTAAGTAGCTTTGCCCTATTGTAATTTACTCAATGGAGAGCAGAGAAATTTTAATAAAATTATGAAATATGATACACTTACAAATAGTAAAGAAAAAGAGGTATGCAATTCCATCTGTATTCATAGTTATTATTTTGGTATTGAATTTGATAAAACACCCTTTTGTGTATTATTTACCATTTGATATTCCAGGTAAACAAATGGCAAGTACTATTCCTCCTTTTGGTATATTTATAGAATCAAACTACCGGAACGAAAATTCTAATGATCCCTGTTCCATTCTAAAACACGAAAATATTCACTGGGAGCAATATAAAAGGATGGGATTAATTTCTTTCCATTATAACTATTTGAAATGCTATATAAATTCAGGCCGTATAAATAATTGGATGGAAGAGGAAGCTAGAGAGCCGTGTAAATTAAAAAAACGCTGACAGCGTGTGGTTCCTACCCTTCCTTTCGTTAACTACATTCAAAACTAACTAATTCCAGTTTACTTTTTCATTTTTATCCTGTCGCACTTTGCATATCAACCTATCCAGAGCTGAATGTGATTTTTCGTTGTTGTACATTCATATCCACGCTTGAACGTACTTTCTCATCTGATGCATATTATTTAACAGATAGCATCTAGTACTTCTTATCTCCAAGTTCTGTTAAAACGATTCATCAAACTGTTCTGAGTTGGCTTTCCGGGTTGTATGCAATCAACCCTCCACGGTAGTATTTAGCCCCACAGAACGCACCAAAAATACTTTTACCCATAGAAGAAGATGTTTCTTACGCTTACTCTAATCATAAAATGTACCTTAGCTAATACCATAAATGTACCTTAGCTAATACCATCCGTACGGAAAACATCTGTGACCGATAAACCTGATTCTTACTCCTTGATAATCTGTCTCTCGCTAAATTTACTCTTTTTCAATACCCCCCAAATCAAAAATACTACATCATTCATTATAGCTATTCTTGGGGAGAGTACAAGACCACCACAAAAAAGGGCTACCTCAGATGAAGTAGCCCTTTTTTATCTATCAAGAATGAATGAATTACATGTATTCTTTGCGTCTCACCGAACTGATAGGTTCAATCAATTGCTTCTCATTGTGAACAGATTTTAGCTCACCTTTCAAACCAACTTCGTACGATTGATACTCCTTACGTCCTGTTCCAGCAGGAATTAAGTGTCCAACGATTACATTTTCTTTCAATCCTTCCAAATGGTCTCTCTTACCACGAACAGCAGCTTCTGAAAGTACCTTCGTTGTCTCTTGGAATGAAGCAGCAGAAACAAATGATTTCGTTCCTAATGAAGCCGTCGTAATACCTTGCAAGATTGGCTGCGAGACCGCTGGTCTTGCATCACGCACCTGCATAAGTGTTAAATCTTCTCTCTTCAAATGGCTATTCTCATCCCGATATTCTCTATTGGTAATGATTTGACCCGGCTTGAATCGAGCAGATGAACCTGCATCAACAACTACTTTCTTGTCCAAAATACGGTCATTTTCCTCTCTGAACAACCATTTATCTACCGATTGCATTTCAAGGAAGATTGTATCTCCCGCATCAAGAATATCTACTTTCTGCATCATTTGACGTACGATTACCTCAATATGTTTATCAGAAATTTTCACCCCTTGTTGGCGATAAACCGCTTGTGTTTCTTCTACCAAGTACTCTTGTACAGCAGTTGGCCCTTTGATTCTTAGAATATCAAATGGTGTAATAGCTCCATCAGATAACGGCTCACCCGCACGAACGAAGTCTCCATCTTGCACAAGAATCAGTTTCGATAGAGATACCATGTACTTCATCTTTGTACCGTCTTTCGCTTCTACAAAGATTTCTCTGTTACCTCTCTTGATTGTTCCAAATGAAACAACACCGTCGATTTCAGAAACAACCGCAGGATTTGATGGGTTTCTAGCTTCGAATAATTCCGTTACACGTGGCAAACCACCTGTAATATCTCGGTTCATATTGATTGCTCTTGGTATTTTAGCCAATACCTGACCCGCCTTGATTGACTGTCCATCTTCTACCATCACACGCGCATTTACAGGCAAGTTATACACCTTTTCTTCTGCGTTGTTCGATTGAACGATGATAGATGGGTTTTTCGTACGGTCTTTCGAATCCGTGATTACTTTATCCTTAAAACCAGTCTGCTCATCGGCTTCTTCCCGGAAAGTGATACCTTCTTCGATACTATCGTAAACAATTGTACCGTCAAATTCGGAAAGAATAACTGCGTTGAACTGATCCCAGTTACAGATTTCTTCGTTTTTCGCGATTTTTTGCTTGTCCTTCACCTTAAGCGTAGCACCGTATGGAATGATGTTGGTAATCAAAATCTGATTCGATTCCTCATCAATAATACGAACTTCACCACGGCGACCAATAACGACTACAGTTGGGTTGCCTTCTTTGTCAAGGCTATCTACTGTCTTAATATCAGCAAATTGAATTTTACCTTGGAATTTCGCTTTGATATTCGCTTCAACTGAAACGTTCATCGCTGTACCCCCTGTGTGGAATGTACGAAGTGTAAGCTGCGTTCCTGGCTCACCAATTGACTGCGAGGCAATTACACCAACAGCTTCTCCTCGTTCTGCCATACGGCCAGATGCAAGGTTACGACCATAACATTTTGCACAAATACCTGTTTGTGTTTCACATGTCAATGCCGAACGAATTTCGACGGTTTCAATCGCTGTATTATCTATACGATTGGCAATTTCTTCGGTGATTTCCTCACCAGCTAGAACGATAAGCTCCTTCGTTAATGGATCGTAAATGTCATAAACAGACGTTCTACCCAAAATACGCTCTGAAAGCGGCTCGATTACATCTTCATTTTCTTTCAATGCAGAAACCTGAATCCCTCTCAAAGTGCCACAATCTTCCTCGTTTACAACAACATCTTGCGCAACGTCATGCAAACGACGCGTTAAATAACCTGCATCTGCTGTTTTAAGGGCTGTATCCGCCAAACCTTTACGCGCACCGTGTGTAGAAATAAAGTACTCCAATACGTCTAGACCTTCTTTAAAGTTAGACAAAATTGGGTTTTCAATGATTTCACCCACTGAACCAGCAATGTTCTTTTGCGGTTTTGCCATCAAACCTCTCATACCACCTAACTGACGAATCTGCTCCTGCGAACCACGCGCACCGGAGTGCATCATCATATAAACAGGGTTAAATCCTTGGCGATCATTCTCCAATTGACGTAAAAGTGTTTCTCTCAAACGAGTGTTTACACGCGTCCACACGTCAATTGTTTGGTTATAACGCTCACGTTCTGTAATGATACCGAACATGTAATTGTTTCTAATTTCTTCTACTTGGAGACGTGCGTCTTCAATCAAAGCATGTTTTTCTTCAGGAATCATGATATCCCCAAGACCAATAGACAAACCACCTTTGAAAGCAGATTGATATCCAAGGGTTTTGATATCATCCAAGAACTGAGCTGTACGTGCGAAACTCACTTCTTTGAATACCTGACCAATGATTTGCTGTAGTTTCTTTTTCGTCAATAATTCATTGATATACCCAACTTGCTCAGGTACACATTCATTGAATAAAATTCTACCAGCAACTGTTTCGATGATTTTGTCTTCCAATTCACCGGCTTCGTTCTTGATTCTTACACGGCAGTTGATGAATGCGTGTTTCGAAATACTTCCTTCGTTCAAAGCGATGATTACTTCTTCGCTTGAATAGAAAGTCATTCCTTCACCTTTGATTACCTCTTCAGGCGTAGAACGTTTGCCTTTAGACACATAATACAGACCAAGAACCATGTCTTGTGAAGGTACTGTAATCGGTGCACCGTTGGCTGGGTTCAAGATATTGTGTGATGCAAGCATCAAAACAGATGCTTCCATAACTGCTTCGTGCCCAAGAGGTACGTGTACCGCCATCTGGTCACCGTCAAAGTCAGCGTTAAAGGCTGTACAAACCAACGGGTGAAGCTGGATTGCTTTCCCTTCCACTAATTTTGGCTGGAATGCTTGAATACCCAAACGGTGAAGTGTAGGTGCCCTGTTTAACATAACTGGGTGGCCCTTCAAAACATTTTCAAGAATATCCCAGATAACAGCATCTTTGCGATCTACGATTTTCTTCGCAGATTTTACTGTTTTAACAATGCCTCTTTCAATTAATTTACGAATGATAAACGGCTTGAATAGCTCGGCTGCCATATCTTTTGGCAAACCACATTCGTGTAGCTTCAGCTCAGGACCTACTACAATTACCGAACGACCCGAGTAATCAACACGCTTACCAAGTAAGTTCTGGCGGAAACGCCCTTGTTTCCCTTTCAGCATATCTGAAAGTGATTTCAATGCTCTGTTTCCATCTGAACGAACAGCATTTACTTTCCGAGAGTTATCAAAAAGGGAGTCAACAGCCTCTTGTAACATTCTCTTCTCGTTACGAAGGATAACTTCAGGTGCTTTGATTTCCAAGAGTCTCTTCAAACGGTTGTTCCGAATAATTACACGGCGGTACAGATCGTTCAAATCAGATGTTGCAAAACGTCCTCCATCTAGTGGAACAAGTGGGCGTAATTCCGGTGGAATAACAGGAACCATCTTGATAATCATCCACTCAGGTTTATTTTCTACACGTGTATTTGCATCACGGAATGCTTCTACAACTTTCAGTCTTTTTAAGGCTTCTGCCTTTCTTTGCTGAGCGGTATCTGTAGCTGCTTGGTGGCGCAACGAGTAAGAAAGCTCATCTAATTTCAATCTTGATAAAAGCATCTCAAGTGCATCTGCACCCATTTTAGCGATGAATTTATTCGGATCTTCATCGGGAAGCATTTGATTCTCCCGCGGAAGTTTATCGATGATATCCAAGTATTCCTCTTCTGTCAAGAAATCCATGTAACTGATACCATCTTCTTCTTTGATACCCGCGTTGATGACTACGTATCTTTCGTAGTAAATAATTTGGTCTAATTTTTTGGTAGATAGACCTAGCAAGTAGCCAATTTTATTCGGTAAACTTCTAAAGTACCAGATGTGTGCTACCGGAACAACCAATTCGATGTGCCCCATTCGCTCACGTCTAACCTTCTTTTCAGTTACTTCTACACCACAACGGTCACAGATAATACCTTTGTAACGAATGCGTTTGTATTTTCCACAGTGACATTCCCAATCTTTGACAGGGCCAAAGATACGTTCACAGAACAAACCGCCCATTTCTGGCTTGTATGTTCTGTAGTTAATGGTTTCCGGCTGTGTAACTTCACCGTATGAACTATCCAAAATAGACTCTGGAGAGGCCAAACTAATGGTGATGCTACTGAAGTCGCTGCTAAGTTTTTTGTTTTTCTTTAACGACATTGACGAATGTATTTCAATTATTAATAAAGAATCTAGAGTAATTGGTGCGAACACCTTTGTAAAAATGATTCTTTGGCTGTCTTTCAACAGCCAAAGAATCATTTTTATTCCATTGTAATTTCGAGGGCTAAACCTCTCAATTCATGAACCAATACGTTGAATGATTCAGGTATATTCGGTTTTGGAAGGTTTTCACCTTTCACAATTGCCTCGTATGCCTTTGCACGACCAATGACATCATCCGACTTGACCGTCAAAATTTCACGTAGAACATGCGACGCCCCAAAGGCCTCCAATGCCCATACCTCCATTTCTCCGAATCGCTGACCTCCAAATTGCGCTTTACCACCCAAAGGCTGTTGCGTAATCAATGAGTATGGTCCAATCGAACGGGCGTGCATCTTATCATCTACCAAGTGACCTAGTTTCAACATATAGATAACACCTACTGTTACCTTTTGATCAAATGGTTCTCCTGAAAGACCGTTATAAAGCTGTGTACGGCCATATTCTGGTAGTTCCGCAGCATTTAATTCCTCCAATACTTGTTCAGATGATGCACCGTCAAAAATTGGTGTCGCATATTTACGACCTAGTTTTTTACCTGCCCAACCGAGTACTGTTTCATATAGCTGACCAATGTTCATACGTGAAGGTACCCCAAGTGGATTCAAAACGATGTCCATTGGTGTTCCATCTTCCAAGAAAGGCATATCCTCTTCACGGACAATACGTGCCACAATACCTTTGTTACCGTGACGACCCGCCATCTTATCCCCTACTTTCAACTTACGTTTCTTCGCGATATACACTTTTGCAAGTTTCACAATACCCGCTGGTAATTCGTCTCCGACTTCCAATACAAAACGTTCTCTCTTGTAGATACCGATGATTTCACTTCTTCTAGAAAGATAGTTTTTCACCAATTTGACAAGCAGTTCATTTGTATGTGCGTCTTCCGTCCAATTTTCTAAATAGAGACCATCAAATAAGTTTGCTTCTTCCGGTACATTGTACGTACTTTCATCCACATACGGGTTCTTATCTGGGAAAAGGTTGTTCGTGATATTCGAGCGGTTAAACTTCATTCCTTTTGAAATCAGCTCATCACTACCTGAGAATTTATGTTTTACTCCAGTAGATGTCTTATCTTCTAACAAAGTAACCATTTTGTCAATCATCTCTGCACGTAGGGCTAACATAGCACGACTGTGCTTCTGCATCAGACGTTTCACCTCTTCTTTGTGCTTCACTCTTTCTTCTTTTGAAGGACGAGAGAATAATTTTGTTTCGATGATTACCCCTCTCAATGAAGGTGATGCTTTTTTAGAAGCATCTTTCACGTCACCTGCTTTATCTCCGAAGATGGCACGAAGTAACTTCTCTTCTGGTGTTGGGTCAGACTCACCTTTTGGTGTAATTTTACCGATTAGGATGTCACCTTCTTTGATGTGTGTTCCCACACGTACAATTCCGTTTTCATCCAAATTTTTCACCATCTCCTCTGAAACGTTTGGAATCTCAGCAGTGAGTTCTTCTTCACCTCGTTTCGTATCTCTCACTTCAAGATCAAACTCTTCAATGTGAATAGATGTGAAAATATCTTCGCGAACGACACGCTCATTGATTACAATCGCATCCTCGAAGTTATATCCTTGCCAAGGCATGAAAGCAACCAAAAGGTTACGTCCTAGAGCAAGTTCCCCTCCTTGGGTTGCATATCCTTCCACCAAAATTTGTCCTTTCTTGATACGTTGTCCTTTCAAGACAATCGGACGCAAGTTGATACATGTATCTTGGTTTGTACGACGGAACTTAATTAGATTATAGCTTTTCAAGTTCGTCTCAAAGTTTACTAACATTTGATCTTCCGACCAATCGTAGCGTACCATGATTTTTTCTGCATCTACGTACTCGATCACACCATCTCCTTCTGCAACAACGAGTGTACGTGAATCTTTGGCAATTCTACCCTCAAGACCTGTACCCACGATAGGTGCTTCTGGACGCAACAATGGAACCGCCTGACGCTGCATGTTTGAACCCATCAACGCACGGTTCGCATCATCATGCTCAAGGAAAGGAATCATAGAAGCCGCAACCGATACAATCTGATTGGGCGCAATATCCATGTAATCAATTTCCGTTGGATTTTTATAAGGGAAGTCACCCTCAAATCTACATTTGAGTGAATCTACTGTAAATTCTCCTTTTTCATCTACAAAAGGAACAGCCATGGCAATGTTCTTACCATCTTCTTCTTCTGCCGTTAAATAGGTGATATCACCGCTTAATTTCCCTTCTTTCACCTCTAAATAAGGTGTTTCAATGAATCCCATTGAATTAATTTTCGCGAATGTACAGAGCGAAGAAATCAACCCAATGTTTGGCCCCTCTGGCGTTTCGATTGTACAGAGGCGACCGTAGTGTGTATAGTGAACGTCACGAACCTCAAAGCCAGCACGTTCTCTAGATAGACCGCCAGGCCCTAGAGCAGACATTCTTCTTTTATGCGTAATCTCAGCCAATGGGTTCGTTTGATCCATAAACTGTGACAACTGGTTGGTACCAAAGAACGAGTTAATCACAGAAGATAACGTTCTTGCATTGATCAAGTCAACAGGCTTGAAATCCTCGTTATCACGTACGTTCATCCTCTCCTTAATCGTACGCGCCATTCTTGCCAATCCAACACCGAATTGACTAGAAAGCTGCTCTCCAACCGTACGAACACGGCGATTTGACAAGTGGTCAATATCATCAACGACTGCTTTTGCGTTGATAAGTCCAATTAAGTATTTAACGATAGAGATGATATCTTCAGTGGTTAATACGCGCTTGTCTAGCTCTGTTTGAAGCTCTAGTTTTGTATTAATTCTGTATCTTCCAACTTCACCTAAATCATACCGTTTGTCAGAGAAGAATAGACCTTGTATAATCTCACGCGCCGTTGCCTCATCAGGTGCTTCTGAGTTACGTAATTGACGATAAATTTGTTCAACAGCCTCTTTTTCTGAGTTTGAAGTATCTTTTTGTAATGTTGTGTAGATGATATTAAACTCTGCAACATTAGAGTCTTCCTTATGAACAATAATTGAAGTTTGTTCTGTTTCGAGGATAATTTCGATAGAATCTTGCGTAATGACTGCATCACGCTCTAAGATTACTTCATTTCTATCAATCGAAACAACCTCCCCAGTGTCCTCATCAACGAAGTCTTCTGTCCAAGTTTTCAAAACTCTAGCTGCCAAACGGCGACCTATCATTTTCTCTAAACTTTGACGATTGGCTTCGATTTCCTCAGAGAGTTCAAACAGATTTAATATCTCTTTATCAGAGCCAAAACCGATAGCTCTCAAAAGGGTAGTTACCGGAAACTTTTTCTTTCTATCAATGTATGCATACATGACGTTATTCACGTCTGTAGAGAACTCAATCCAAGACCCCTTCATTGGGATAACTCTTGCTGAGTACAATTTAGTACCGTTGGTGTGCTTACTCATTGAGAAAAATACACCTGGCGAACGGTGAAGTTGAGAGACGATTACACGTTCAGCACCATTTATAACGAATGACCCCCTTTCAGTCATGTAAGGGATATTACCGAGAAACACCTCTTGCTCGATAGTTTCAAAATCCTCGTTGTCGTCATCATTACATGTCAAACGTAATTTTGCTTTCAAAGGAACAGAATAAGTTAGACCGCGATCTATACTTTCATCTACTGAATACTTTGGAGGGTCAATTGTATAATCGACGAATTCCAAGAAGTAATTTTCCCGTGAGTCTGAAATCGGGAAGTTATCCATGAAAACTTGATACAACCCTTCCGCTCTACGGCTTTCAGCGGGAGTATCGATTTGGAAGAACTCTTCGAAAGACTTCAACTGAATGTCCAAAAAGTCTGGATACTCAAGAACGGGACGTACGCTGGCAAAGCTTTTTCTACCGTTTTCTGTTAATTCCAAGGTCTTAAATTGTTTTAATAAATAAATAATGCATTTTGGAAGAAAATCAAACGTGTCGTTTGATAAAATAGAAATCGCAGTGAGGAAAGTTTTTCACCCCTTTGCATCTACCCTACGATAGTAGAAGTGTATCGGACGAAAAACTACTTTTTAAATCAATACTCGTAGTACGAATTTAAAAATCTTGTAAAGTTAGCATTTATTTTTCGTAGGTGCAAATACATCTACGCTAAGCTTACAGGCTTAGTTGGCATAAACTACTGAAATTGAGAAACTTTAATTTAAGAATGAGCTGTACAAAAGGAAAAGGTTCTCTCTTTAGCATAGCCAAAGAGAGAACCCTCTACTTAGTCAGTATCTGTAAGAATTACTTCAATTCTACTTCAGCACCAGCTTCTTCCAATTGTTTTTTCAATGCTTCCGCTTCGTCTTTCGCGATACCTTCTTTCAAAGGCTTCGGAGCTGAATCAACTAGTTCTTTTGCTTCTTTCAAGCCTAAACCTGCAAGATCTTTCACTAATTTAACAACTTGTAGTTTGTTTGCACCACCTGACTTAAGGATTACGTCAAATGAAGTTTTTTCTACTACTGCTTCAGCTTCAGCAGCTGGACCAGCTACCATTACTGCACCAGCAGCAGCTGGTTCGATACCATACTCATCTTTCAAGATTTGAGCTAGTTCGTTTACTTCTTTAACTGTTAAGTTTACTAATTGATCAGCAAAAGCTTTTAAATCTGCCATTTTTTTATTAAATTAATCGTTAATACAATTTGAAAAAATACGTGTAGGCAACACACCCACACAGAAAAAATAAGTTATTAAGCGGCGTCTTTCTCTGATAGAGTTTTCAAGATACCTGCCAAGTTTTGGCCACCACTCTGCAAAGCACCAATAACGTTCTTCGCTGGAGATTGGAGTAAACCGATGATTTCTCCGATGACCTCGTCTTTCGACTTCAATTTCTCTAGAACCTCCAACTGATCGTGTCCGATATATAGACCACCATCTACAGAAGCTCCTTTGAGTTGAATAGACCCTTTGTTCTCTTTAAGAAAATCCTTCAACAATTTAGCTGGTACTTTACCAGATTCTGGGTGAAATAAAACACCTGAAAATCCTTTAAGAACAGTTCCTTTGAATGAAGAGTAATCCGTTTCGAGGGGCTCAAGAGCTTTTTCAATCAATGTGTTTTTGATAACTCTGTATTCTACACCACGCTCGAAGCTTAGGCGACGTAGTTTGTTGGTTTTCGCAACAGACATACCGCTTGCATCAATGATGTAGAAATAAGGCATCTCAGCAAACTTTGCTTTCAGCTCTTCAATGATAATTCCTTTTTCTTCTCTTGTCATGATTACAATCCATTAATGGTTGTTTTGTCAATCTGAACACCAGGGCTCATCGTACTTGACAATGAAATTGACTTCACATAGGTTCCTTTTGCAGAGGATGGCTTCAACTTAATCAACGTTTGGATTAACTCCAACGCATTTTGGTTGATTTGTTCAGGAGTGAATGACACCTTACCAATAGCGGCATGGATGATACCTGTTTTATCCACTTTAAAGTCGATTTTACCAGCTTTCACTTCTTTCACTGCCTTTCCAACTTCCAAAGTTACAGTACCTGATTTTGGGTTAGGCATCAATCCGCGAGGTCCTAAAACACGACCTAGACGACCTAACTTTGCCATTACTGTTGGCATCGTAATGATTACGTCCACGTCTGTCCAACCTTGTTCGATTTTCGTGATATAATCATCTAAACCAACGTGGTCAGCACCTGCTTCTCTTGCTTCTGCTTCCTTGTCTGGTGAGCACAATACCAAAACACGAACTGTTTTACCAGTACCGTGTGGTAGGGCAACAACACCACGAACCATTTGATCTGCTTTTCTTGGATCCACACCCAAACGAACGTCGATATCGACAGAAGAATCAAATTTTGTGTATGAAATTTCTTTCAATACTGCGGCAGCTTCTTCTAACGAATACCCCTTTGATGGATCGTATTTTGCTAGAGCGTCTTTCCGCTTTTTAGTCAATTTTGCCATTGTATTACAAATTGATTTGGTAGTAACGTTGCACTTGCGCACAACTCCCATGAATAATTATTATTTACTTTTATCAGAAAGGTGCGTCACCTGTGATGCGAAGACCCATGTTTGCGGCTGTACCTGCAATCATTTTCATAGCAGATTCAATCGTGAAACAGTTTAAGTCTGGCATTTTGGTTTCTGCGATTACACGAACTTGATCCCAAGTTACAGAACCGATTTTGTTCCGGTTGGGTTGATCAGATCCTTTCTTTGCTTTCGCTGCATCGATTAAAAGTACGGCTGCTGGAGGAGTTTTGATGACGAACTCAAACGATTTGTCTGTGTAATACGTAATCAAAACTGGCACTACCTGGCCCATTTTATCTTGTGTTCTCGCATTGAACTGCTTACAGAACTCCATGATATTGATACCTTTCGAACCTAATGCAGGACCGATTGGGGGTGCAGGGTTGGCTTGGCCACCTTTTGCTTGTAATTTTAAATAACCTGCGATTTCTTTCGCCATTGTTCTAAATTGTTTTAAAGTGAGAAACACGAATAGTACGAACGACCGTCTCTTCGGAATACAACCTAGTCACAGTTGGATGTTATCTTCAAGGGGCTTATTCGTTTCTCCAAAACTCTACCTCGTTTCGAGGGAAGCCATCAACTAATTGACAAGAAGAGAGAGATAGAATTTCGCCAATCAACTAACAAGTACTTGATTAGGGCTGCAAAGGTACTTAGTTTTTCTATTGATTACAAACGAATTAAAAAAAAAGTCTAAGCTTGGCTTAGACTTTTTCTACTTGAAGGTAACTCAACTCGACTGGCGTGCTGCGACCAAATATTTTAACGCTGACATTCAGCTTTTTCTTTTCTGCGAATACTTCTTCAACGGTTCCTTCAAAACTTGCGAATGGGCCATCGATTACTTTCACTGTCTCGCCCATTACGAAACTCATGTTTGCATCAATTGTTTCCTCTTGTATTTCCTCTTGGATACCTAAGATTCGGTTGATTTCACTGAGACGAAGTGGCTCTGGTTCCATCGTCGTTTTGTCCATCTTACGACCTAGAAAACCGATAACACCTGGCATACTTTTGATTAAGTGCATCACCTCCCCGTTTTTCAAGTCGGCATTGACAATCATGTAGCCTGGAAAGAAGTTTTTCTCTCGAACTCTTTTCTTTCCATTCCTTACTTCTACAATTTTTTCAGAAGGAATAAGGATTTGAGGAATCGAATCAGTTAGGTTCTGACGGGCCGCCTCGTTTTCGATATAGGTCTTGATTTTTTTCTCTTGACCTGCTACTGCACGTACAACGTACCAATTAATTTCGCTCATAAATAAGGTATTTACTTTTTGATCAGAACGACTGATACAGAAGTTTTAGCGCATTATCGATAGCAAAATCAAAAAGACCTACTACCAATGCAAAAATAATTGACGCTACCAAAACAAGTGTAGCGCTTGACTGAAGCTCACCCCATTTAGGCCAAGTAACCTCGTTCACGACTTCGTGCCAAGACTCTTTGAAAAAACTCTGAAGTTTATCCATCTTTAGGTATTATTTATATCAATTTAAACTTAAAAGTTCCGAGTAAACTTGTTTGTTTTCTCGGAACTTCCACTCGCACGGGCACTAGGACTCGAACCCAGATTTACGGTTTTGGAGACCGTTGCTCTACCATTGAACTATGCCCGTTTGTACTATTGTCCGCAAAATTAGACTTATTTTTGTTTATTCACAAATAAATCCATCAAAAAAATAAAAATCGACTTTACTTATTCTGCTTTCTTTTCTCCGAATTTGTTCTCCGTTCCATTCCATAAACGAACAATATTTTGGCGATGAGTAAATACCAATAACAGCCAAACGGACAAACCAAAAATCAATAATTCTTGTGTATGAACCGGTTGCAAAACACCAACCATCACAGAAAAAAAGGCAGCTCCAATAAGTGAACCGAGCGAGACGTAACGGGTCACATAAACCAATACAAGGAATGTAAACAGCGATGCCATTGCGCCAAAAGGATAGACAGCTGCAATGACACCAAGCGATGTTGCAATACCCTTTCCTCCTCTAAAGTGAGCAAAAACAGGTAATAAATGACCAATGATCGTAAAGAAAGCGGTTGTCAGTTGCACTTCAATACTTGCCTCCAGTGTTCGTGCAATGAGTACGGGTATGACGCCCTTCAATATATCAAAAACGAGTACAACGATACCTGCTTTTTTACCTAAAATCCGCAGTGAGTTTGTTGCTCCAGCATTACCGCTCCCATGATTACGAATATCCACTCCATGGAAAACGCGGCCATACCAAACAGCCGTCGGGATTGACCCTAGTACATATCCTAGTAATACGAAAGGTAAAATAAGAGGCATGTGTTTTGATAATTATCAACTTGAATAGCTTACAAAGTTATAAAAATTGTCTAATTTGAAGATAATACCTCTTAAAATAAATTATAAAATACTCTTAATCAATACATTAACAAATATAATAATTTGTATTTTTCAATTTCTCTGTATTCCTTTCCTTTTTAAAGCGAGGTCATGCGCTGTATCGTAGTAAGAACGGAGGTTGGTCCAATCGAACACATCGGAGATATTCTCTACGCGATTTCGTTGCATAATCCTGTCTCTTCTGTTGAGAGTAACAAATTTGAAGAGTATATCGGCGAGTTGGTCTGCTGCTTCGTCAAAATTTTTATCTTTTCTATTCACGACATAGACGCCCACATTCTCAAAATCACGCATTAGCTGCATCATAAAATCACCAAAACCGGATAAATCGCTGGTAACAGTTGGAATACCCCGAACGACACATTCGAGCGGAGTATAGCCCCACGGCTCGTAGTAACTTGGGAACACACCCAAATGGCAACCTCGCACAAATTGGCTATATTCCATACCAAAAAGTGGGTTTGTCGGTGATATAAAATCGGGATGATACACGAACTTTACTCGATCTTGTTCGTGGTTCATGAGATTTGTTTTTTCCAAGAACTGTGTAATTTCGTCGGGTTGCTTGAGTAAGTGCGTGACTGTATGCGGGAGTTTTTTTGTTCGCCAAGTTTGAATAGTTCTACGCAAACGGAGACGCCAATAATCGTCCACGAACTCATTTAAATCTGGCAGATTTGCATCTTCGTTGGCAGCAGAAGCATAAAAAAGGTGTTCACCAATTTGTTTTTCGATGGATTCACACGTCTCTCTAATTTCCTCCATGACTGCACGCGATTGAAGCACTTCTGGATTTATGGAATGAACGGGATTTCGGGTAATAATAAACATCACTACAGTTGTATCTAACCCTGCCTGTACAATTTTGAAATTAAGCCTTTTAAGTGCTTCTAAGGTCAGGTCATACCCTTTATTCTTAAATTCATAACGTCCTGATGTAAAGAAGAAAAGCGTATTATCCAAGTCCCAAGAGTAACTTTGGAAGAAGTGCCCCATCACAAATTGCTGAATTTTCTGCTTGTATTTGAGATGGAGATTTTGGAACTCATGAGTTGCGGCAAAGCGGGTAATATTCAAGCCATTGGGAAGGATAAGATCACAGATTCTTCCGAAGAAAACCTCACATTCTTTGGCAGTCACATCACTGACGGTCGTCAAGACATGGCAAAGTTGGGCCGAAGCCCTTTCGATTCCTGCTTGCGCCTCAATTCCGTACCCTTTCGCTTCTTTCGCCCAATCGTAGTACGGAAGTTGATCGTAGAAGTTATTTACATTACCTGCTATATACCGCCCTAACATCGTTGCGTGGGTGGTAAATACGGTAGCTAGTGGTACCTGTTTGTGGCGTAAATCAAGGAGAGCTGTAGAGGCCATCCATTCGTGAAAATGAGCGATTGTATCAGTTTTTTTACCATTTATTTCAACGAATAGAGACAAATAACGATTCACTAATTCACCAAAAGCAATGACCTTATCGACGAGCGGTTCAGCGTGTAGTGTTGAAATTTTATGATTTTGCCAAAGGTTAAATTTAAGTCCATCTACCTCTGAAATCATTTTATTAAAATCTACCAAAATGATGCGAGGTCTCCCTGTAACGAGCCAACGACCATAGTGAACATCAAGTCCTTGCTCACGTAATCGGGCAGCAGTTCTTGCAAAGACAGAGTCGTCGTTCGGTTGTTCTTCAAACTCAACCAGCGCAGTTTGCGGAAAGTATGGACCGATTAAACAGTAGTTATCGCCCCATTCCTCCACCATAGCTGGCACTTTAGAACGAATAACCGTGTATATCCCTCCTACCTGGTTACAGACTTCCCAGGCAATCTCAAAAAGAATGGGTTGTTCTTGTTTTCTAGGTTGAATTTTAATAATTTCTTCGGTTTCTTTTTTTAATTTTTTGATAGACATTGGGTAAAAGGTTAGGTTTTTGGACTACTATTTTTCCATTTATTTTATTTCTTAAAATCAAAGAATGTCATTGTTCACCTTGAATTCTCTGTTTATGCAACAAACTACGCTCATTCACTTACAAACTACGTAGTACTAGATACAGCTCTTTTTTCATATTCTTAGAGTAGATAACCAAAAGTGAATAAAACACATATAGCCAAATATAACAAGATATTCATTTAAATTCATGGGTACCTTTTCTTTTTGCCTAGTATCTTTGTTCTAAATTATAAATAAAATGATGCGTTCAGATATTACTCCCCTACTTTTGACGTACAACGAAGAGCCAAATATTGAGCGAACACTTCAACGACTACATTGGGCAAATGAAATTATTGTCATTGATAGCTTTAGTACAGATAAAACACTTGAGATTTTATCATCTGACCCTAGGATACAAGTCCACCAGAGAAAATTTGATACGTTTGCCAATCAGTGTAACTATGGGTTGTCCAAGATAAACTCTGAATGGGTACTTTCTATGGATGCGGACTACGTCTTGAGCCAATCGTTGGTAGAGGAATTGAAAACGCTTGAATTTTCGAATGAAATTGATGCGTACGCTGTTGGATTTGACTATTGTGTATTTGGAAAACCACTTCGAGCTACTTTACTACCTCCCCGTAAAGTACTTTATAGAAAAGAGAAAGCGATATACAAAGAAGATGGACATGCTCATCAAGTTTCTATTACAGGTGGGCAGATTTCCATGCTAAAAAATAAGATAGAACACGACGACCGAAAATCACTAAGTCGCTGGATTGCCTCACAAGATAAATACATGCTCATTGAGGCAAAAAAAATAACCGAAACGCCAACTCATGAACTTAGTTTTCCTGACCGAATCAGAAAAAAGAAACTTTTAGCTCCAATTCTTATATTTTTCTTTTGTTTGTTTGTTAAAAAAGGGATTTTAGACGGTCGTGCAGGCTGGTATTACGCATTTCAAAGGACTTTTGCTGAAATTCTTCTCAGTCTGAGATTACTTGAGATTGATGAATAATTATTTTCTTGAATTTTATATAAAAAAAGTGGAGATTATCTAATCTCCACTTTTTTTAGCGGCATTTCTTACTTCACTTCCTCATCAGATGCTGCTGCGGGAGCTTCAAATACTTCTGGCAACTGTTCGGTTAGGATAGTGTACCATTGAATAATCTTCTTTACATCCGAGCTATAAACGCGTTCTCTATCGAAGTTTGGAAGGATTTTAGCCATGAAATCAAATAACTCGATTGGAGCTGCTTTTTTGGGATCTAATTCGATTTTCTCACCGAAAAGTTCTTTTATCTTAAGGAATAAATCACTTAACGGTACCGCTTTTTCAAATTCATCCGTATAAATTGAAATATCTTTTAGGATAGATACTTTGGCATTTACATTCACCAATTCTTTCTTTTTTTGAGTATCTAGCGACTCGACGATAACACCAGCTCTACCCGGCTTGATGATGCGATAAAGACCGGGTTTGCCCGATATGTTTGCTACTTCTTGTAGTAATTCCATAAAATGCTTTTAAATAGAAAATGCTTTTGTAAATAAAATATAGAACTGAAAAGGATGCAAATTACGAAATCAATTCACGGAGAGAAAATAAAACCCTCAATTTCCTTATCGTGACATGATTTCAAGTTATTAACCAATGTCCATTAAATCCCCTAACTGAGGGCGTACAATCAACTCTTCAACGACACTAAGTGGAGAAATAGCATAAGCTGCCCACACCAAATCTGCGATGTCTTCTTTTTTCATAAGTCGGCTAGATTCTACGGGAACGTCTTTCCAGCTATCTGTTTCTGTAGCACCAGGTAATAGAGCTGTTACTCGAATTTGCTGTTTTTTTAATTCTTCGCGAAGCACTTTGCTCAAACCAAAAAGAGCGAATTTAGAAATAGTATACGCTGAACTCAAAGGATGTGCGATAAAACTAGCAACTGAACACATAACAAAAATATGTCCTCGACCAGCCGCTATCATTTGAGGCAACAAGGCTTTGGATAAATGGTAAGAACCATACACATTGATTTCCATCATTCGCTCAAAAGAACCATCGGGCTCCTCTTCCAGTGAACCCATCTGAAACTGACCGGCGTTCAAGACGAGTACACCAATTTCCTGCTGTAAGTCTTTCAATTTTTGTGCCCAAGCGAGCACCTCTTCTTTGTTTCCGTTGTCGGCAATTTCAATATGACACACGACACCCTTGCTTTCAATCTCTTTTTTTGCTTCGAGCAATGTATCCAATGAACGGCCAGATATTGCAATATCTAAGCCATTTTCTGCCATTTTTTCAGCAATGGCACGACCAATACCACGGCTTCCTCCTGAAATAACTGCTAATTTTCTCATTTATAATTATTGAACAGCACCCTCGTGCCTGAAGTATTTGTTAACTTTGCAAATATCGTAAATCAAGCCGTAATTCCATGTTATCTATCTTAGGGAAGTATTTCTTATTTTTGGGTCGTCTTTTTTCGAGGAGAGAGACCGCTCAAGTTTATTGGAGACGTTTTCTGGACGAATCCGTCAGTATTGGAGTTAATTCGATTCTCATTATCGCCATTGTTGCCTTATTTATTGGTGCCGTTACTTGTGTGCAGACATATGCCAACTTAGTTAGCCCAATTATTCCTGTCTATATTGTGAGCAATATTGTCCGGGATATGACATTACTTGAACTTTCATCCACTTTTATGTGTGTTGTTTTAGCAGGAAAAGTGGGGTCCAATATTGCAGGAGAGCTAGGTACAATGCGAATCACAGAACAAATCGATGCCTTGGAAGTAATGGGCATTAACTCTGCTTCCTATCTGGTTTTACCTAAAGTATTGGCTGCTGTTTTTACTTTTCCTTTGCTTGCTGTTTTATCTGGCTTTTTAGGTATCTATGGTGGCTATTTAGCAGGCACATTGACGGGTATTTTAACACCTGAAGAATACATTTACGGGATTCGCTATTCATTCATTCCGTACAACGTTTTCATCTCAATTATTAAAGCATTTGTTTTTGGCTTTCTCATTGCAAGCATATCCGCATACAAAGGCTTTTTCACAACAGGAGGTGCCCTTGAAGTAGGCCAGTCGAGCACTGCAGCCGTAACCAATAGTTGTATTGCCGTTCTGATCGCAGATTACTTACTAGCTGAACTTTTAACTTGATGGTATGATTACGATTGAAAATATTTCCAAAGCATTTGGCGAAAAAATAGTTCTTGACCAAGTTTCCGCGTCTTTCAAGTCAGGAGAAACGAGCCTAGTTATTGGGGCAAGCGGTACGGGTAAATCTGTACTCATGAAATGTATGCTTGACTTAGTTCGACCAGAGACAGGTACTGTTTTGTATGACCAACGTCCTTTTTTCTCTACATCGGAAGAAAACAAAAAAGATATTCGACGCGAGATGGGCGTGTTATTCCAAGGAGGAGCACTTTTTGATTCCCAAACGGTACATCAAAATGTTCAATTTCCGTTGGATATGTTGACAAATATGAGTCCAGCAGAGAAAAAAGACCGCGTTGAGTTTTGCCTCGAACGTGTCGGATTACAAGGCACAGGCGGAAGAATGCCCTCTGAAATTTCTGGTGGAATGAAAAAAAGAGTTGGTATTGCGCGTGCCATCGTCATGAATCCCAAATATCTTTTCTGTGATGAACCAAACTCAGGACTAGACCCCCTCACTTCTATAAAAATCGACGAATTAATTCAAGAAATTACACAAGAGTATAAAACCACTACCGTCATTATTACACATGACATGAACTCTGTTTTATCCATTGGTGACTATATTTTATTCCTGTATAAAGGCAAAAAAGTTTGGGAAGGAGATAGTAAAACCATTCTGACAACTACCTCCCCCGAAGTGGATGAATTTGTCTTTTCCAATCAAGCTTTGAAAAGATTACGAGACCAGTTGTAAACATTTTTTTCTGTTATCTCCAATACTAAATTGCGGTTAACAACTAAACCATCTTATACAAAAAACGGGAGCTTGTTTTAGAACAGACTCCCGTTTTTACTACTTTATACTGACGGATTAATGTAAAAAGTGACGAACGCCCGTCATGACCATCGCCATATCGTGTGCGTTACAATAGTCAATCGACGCTTGGTCACGAATAGAGCCACCGGGTTGGACTACAGCCGTGATTCCCGCTAGGTTTGCAATTTCTACACAATCCGGGAAGGGGAAGAAAGCTTCAGAGGCCATTACTGCGCCGTTGAGGTCAAAACCAAGTTCTTTTGCTCGGTCAAGTGCTTGTTTCAAGGCATCCACTCGGGAGGTTTGCCCAACGCCACTTGCAATCAACTGCCCACCTTTGGCAATTACCACGTTATTTGATTTTAGATGTTTGCAAATTTTTAACGCAAATTCCATTGCTTTGTTCTCTTCGTCAGTTGGAGTTCGAAGAGTAGCTACTTTAAAATCAGCCGTTTTTTCAGTTACCAAATCCTTATCTTGTTCCAGTACGCCATTCAGCAATGTTCTGTACTGTTTTTTCGATACATGTACCTCTTTACGGACGAGCAGGCGGCGATCTTTCTTTTGTTTGAGTATAGCCAATGCGTCTTCATCGAAAGAAGGTGCGATGAGGATTTCAAAGAATAACTGATGTAATTCTTCAGCAACGGCAGCATCTACGTTTGCATTTGTAATGATAACTCCTCCAAACGCAGATACAGGATCACAAGCAAGTGCTTGCACATAGGCTTCTTTAGCTGTTTGCCCAGTCGCTACACCACATGCGTTATTGTGTTTAACGATTACGTAGGTTAGCTCATCAAATTCATCTATCAAGCGAACGCATGCATCTACATCCATCAAGTTATTATAGGATAACTCTTTGCCGTGTAGTTGTGTAAACATTTGGTTCAAGTCACCGTAAAAAGTAGCTGCTTGGTGTGGATTTTCACCGTATCTAAGTGGTACTTGGTTGGCAGCTCGGAAGTTTCCAGCGTCTGTCAAACCAGCAAAAAAGCCATGAATCGCAGAATCATAATGAGAGCTAACGGCAAAACCCTGCATAGCAAAGCGTTTGCGTTGTTCCAAGGAAGTTTGACAATTCGATGCAGACAAGATTTCGAACACTTCGTCGTACTGTTTCCGAGAAGAAACAATCAAGACATCTTCAAAATTCTTGGCGGCACCACGAATTAAAGAAATACCACCGATATCTATTTTTTCGATGATGTCTTCTTCAGAAGCACCTGATGCGACAGTTTCCTCGAATGGATATAAATCAACGATGACCAAATCAATGGAAGGAATTTCAAACTCTTGCGCTGTTTTTTGGTCTTCTTCTAAATTACGGCGATACAAAATTCCTCCGAAAATTTTAGGGTGCAGCGTTTTCACTCGGCCACCAAAGATGGAAGGATAGCTTGTTAAATCTTCAACTGGAATCACAGGAATGTTCATTTCTTCAATGAATTTCTGTGTTCCTCCGGTAGAATAGATAGTAATTTGATTATCGTGAAGAAGTTGTACGATTCGGTCGAGGCCGTCTTTGTAAAAAACAGAAATCAGAGCGGATTTAATTTGCTTTGACATGGAATGGATAAATATGGATGTAGAAAGAAAGTGCAAAATTACCATTTTTCATGAAATCTTCGTTCATATCTCTTCATTTTAGGCATATGGGGAGATAATTCCTTTTATTCGAAACCTTCTGTTCTCAAAAAGTGTATTTATAGCTGTCATTTACCAAGTATTATTATGTCTTCTCATCATGTTGTTCGTGAAAAACAAGAGCCAGCACTCATCCTTGCGAACGGAGAATCTTGTCGTATAGAATTACTGCAAGATTTGCTGGAGTGGAGCCCACTTGTTGTTGTTTTGGATGGAGCAATCGAGCGTGTCTTAGAGTTGGGAATCAAGATAGATGTACTTCTTGGAGATTTTGACAGTAAAAAAATAGATATTGGACAAATCCAAGAAGACCAATATCCAATTCAGATTGTTCACACACCCAATCAGGACAAAACTGACTTAGAAAAAGCAATCGAATATCTTATCGAGAGAGGCTTCCCTGCTGCAAATATCCTTTGGGCGACAGGCAGAAGAGCAGATCATAACTTAGCAAATATTACGAATATCGTACGGTATAAATCTAAGATTCAGTTAGCAGTTATAGACGACTACTCCGTTATTTACCCATTATCCCCGCTACCAAATAAATTTGAAAAATGGTATGCTGCAGGATTTCCTATTTCCTTACTCCCTGTAGGAATAGCAAAAGGTGTTACGACAAAAAATCTAGCTTACACTATTGATAATGAGAACCTTACACTTGGATACAAAGTAGGCAATAGCAACGAAGTAAAACAAGATGGGCTTATTCATGTTTCGTTTGAATCTGGCGATTTATTACTGATGGAGTGTAAGGATTAAGTTACAAAATTTATTCATTTTTATACAAGCCCCTTCGTTTTATCTTTGAAAATACATATCTGAAATTTGGAGATGAAAAGGACATATCAAAAAAGCACAAAACATACATTAAATATTCCTAGTCTTACTACGAAGTGAATCTATCTTGCGAATCAAAGAAAAAGTACTCTATATTTTTTTATTGTATTTTTCATAGATGATTATTCTTAAAAAAAACTTAATATATTGATTATAAAAGCCTTGACAAACATCCGTTTTACCTATTTTGAGATTTACTAAAAGTTCCCTTTTCCTTACTTTTTTGTACGCAAAAAATTCCTTATTTTTGAGTAGTGAACGAGGCTTGCGAGCACTTCAACTTACTATGTTTCCTAATAGCATATTAAACACTACACCCCACAAAAGATATGTACGTCATTAAAAGAGATGGCCGACGTGAGTCGGTAAAATTCGACAAAATTACAGCACGCATTGAGCGATTATGTTACGGGCTAGACGCCGTTTTTGTGCAACCAATAGAAGTTGCCATGAAAGTTGTTTCAGGTATTTACGATGGTGTAACCACCTCGGAGCTAGATAACCTAGCCGCAGAAACAGCTGCCTCAATGACGACCAAACACCCTGATTATGCTATTTTGGCTGCTCGTATCGCCATTTCTAACTTGCATAAAAATACATTGAAATCGTTCTCTGGAACGATGAAAATGCTTTATCAATATACTGACCCCAAAACAGGTCAAAATGCAGCTCTTCTTTCGCCGGAAACCTACCGCGTCATCAAAGAAAATGCCGCACTTCTAGACTCAACGATTATTTACGACCGTGACTATGGATACGATTACTTTGGGTACAAAACGCTCGAAAAATCCTATCTATTGAAACTCAATAACCGCATCGTCGAACGCCCACAACACATGCTCATGCGGGTAGCCGTCGGGATTCACGGAGATGCCATTGAGCGCGTCATTGAAACTTACGAACTTTTGTCTGAGCGTTGGTTTACACATGCAACGCCAACGTTATTCAATGCAGGAACTCCCAAACCTCAGCTTTCTTCTTGTTTTTTATTAACCATGAAAGAAGATAGCATCGAAGGAATTTACGATACGTTGAAACAATGTGCCAAAATTTCGCAGTCAGCGGGTGGCATTGGCTTGGCTATTCATAATATTCGGGCAACAGGCTCCTACATCAAAGGAACTAACGGAACGTCCAACGGGATTGTGCCAATGCTCCGCGTATTTAATGATACGGCTCGTTACGTAGATCAAGGAGGCGGAAAGCGCAAAGGTTCGTTCGCTATTTACATGGAACCTTGGCACGCCGATGTCTTTGATTTCCTAGATTTGCGTAAAAATCACGGAAAAGAAGAACTTCGTGCCCGTGACTTATTTTATGCCATGTGGATTCCAGACTTGTTCATGAAAAGAGTCGAGGAAAACGGAACATGGTCGCTCATGTGCCCGAACGAATGCCCTGGCTTGAGTGAGTGCTACGGAGAGGAGTTCGAAAAACTCTATACTTCGTACGAGCAAGAAGGCAAAGTACGTAAGACGATCAAAGCGCAAGATTTGTGGTTCGCTATCTTGGAATCTCAAGTTGAGACTGGCACACCGTATATGTTGTACAAGGATGCCGCAAATCTAAAATCCAACCAAAAGAACCTTGGAACGATTAAATCATCCAATCTTTGTACGGAAATCATGGAGTTTACTTCGCCAGACGAAGTAGCCGTTTGTAATTTGGCCTCTATCGCGCTTCCTAAATTTATCAAGCAAGACGAGCAGACACGTATCAGTACCTTCGACCATGAGACATTGTATAAAGTAACCAAGGTAATTACACGTAACTTGAACAAAGTCATTGATGTTAATTACTACCCAGTTGAAGAAGCTGAGCGGAGCAACAAACGTCATCGTCCGATTGGTATTGGAATTCAAGGATTGGCAGATGCATTTATGTTGTTACGAATGCCTTTTGAGTCAGACGAAGCACGCCAATTGAACAGAGATATTTTCGAAACGATTTATTTCGCAGCCATGGAAACATCCATGGAACTTGCTATCGAAGAAGGTCCTTACGAGACCTGGAAAGGCTCTCCTATTTCTCAAGGAATTTTCCAATTCGATATGTGGGGTGTAACGCCAACTTCCGGTAGATGGAATTGGGAGAATCTGCGTACACAAGTCATTCAAAATGGTGTGCGGAACTCTCTTCTACTTGCTCCAATGCCGACGGCTTCTACAAGCCAAATCTTGGGCAATAACGAGTGTTTCGAGCCTTACACTTCCAATATTTATACCAGACGCGTATTATCTGGCGAATTTGTGGTTGTCAATAAACATCTACTCCACGATTTAGTGAAAATTGGTTTGTGGAATGAGCAAATGAAAAACGAGCTAATTGCTGCCAACGGCTCTGTTCAACATATTGCAAGCATCCCACAAAACTTAAAAGACTTGTATAAAACAGCGTGGGAAATCAAGCAAAAAACGATTGTGGATATGGCAGCCGACCGTGGGGCATTCATTTGCCAGAGTCAGTCGCTCAATATCTTTATGCAAGATCCGAACTTTGGCAAATTGACTTCTATGCACTTTTATGCTTGGAAAGCTGGTCTAAAAACAGGTATGTATTACCTAAGAACCAAAGCGGCTACGGATGCAGTGAAGTTTACGGTAGATAGAAAGGCTTTAGCAGAGAAAACACCTGTTACAAGCACCGTACAAGAAAAACCATTGGATTATGAAGCATACGCCAAAGAAAATGAAGCAAAATCAAAGGCAGCATCATCATTCAGTGCCAACACAAATTACGACGCAATTCAGTGTTCATTGGATGACCCTGAAGGTTGCGAAATGTGTGGTTCATGATTTTTGAATACTCATTTCAAAAAGAGGAGATTTGCTCACGCAGACCTCCTCTTTTTTTATGTACTATTTTGAGTTTGACATGGCAAATCAGTAGAAAAACACTATTTTCCTATCTATTCATTTCCGTTCATCCTAAATAACCCTCCTATGCAAAATCTATTTATCTCTATCACAGGAAACCAGATTACAGCTATTTTTCTCGTATATCTGTTTTCTATACTGTATGGAATTTATAGGTTGGTTGAACTCAAAACCTCGCGTATGAACAAAGTCATTCTTTTCATTACCTTGGTTCGTTCCCCTAATTTGGTGTTGGATTATTACTCCTATGAAATAACAAAAGTCACTAAAGCCTTTGTTGAACTGATTATTTTCCCCAAACCTCTGTCCAGGCAGCTGAAATGAGGTCAGATTCGTAACCTTTGCCCGTAAGTGTCCGAAAAACACGTTGTTTTTCGGTTAAACTTGCTTCTTTACTTCTTTTTTCTACTTCCTTAACGAGCGTTTCCCAATAAAGGTCGGGGTCAATTTCAGACATGCCTGCCTGGATACAATAGGAAGAGAGTTTTCTTGCTTTGAGTTCGTAGAGAATCTTTCTTCTTCCCCATTTTTTCACTCTAAATTTACTTCCAGCAAAAATGCGGGCAAAGCGTTCTTCGTTGAGGTAATTTTCTGTGATTAAGAAAGCAATCATCTCTTCAGCTTCTTCCTCGTCGATATTCCAAGAGGCTAATTTTTCACGCACTTCCTGCTGCGTTCTATCTTGATAGACGCAAAAATTAGCAATACGAATTAGATTCTTCTTATCCATAGATACAAATTTAGGAGACAGAAGAATAAAAATAGCCCCTTATGAAAAATAAAGACCATTTGTCCTTAACAAAAGACATAAAAATAAAATTTAAGATATATTTGAAAATCAATTAGATAAAAGCAGATTATCAGATTTATCTATTTTATTATCGATACCATCGTTTAAAACCATACGCACATGATTCAATTTTTGAAGTACGTACTCGCCACTCTAGTTGGGTTGTTCCTGTTCAGTGTCTTGAGTATTTTTTTATTGGCAGGCATAGGAAGTGCCTTTTCAAGTTCAACAGAAGAAACCAGCGTAGCTGAAAACTCTGTTTTGAAAATAGATTTGAACCAAGTTGTTACCGAAAATGCAGCTGAAGAAGACCCATTTAGTGAGCTTCTCTCAGACGGTCCAGGGAAAGTCGGGTTAATAGACATAAAAGAAGCACTTGCTAATGCAAAATTAGACCCAAACATCAAAGGAGTTTACCTCAAGATAGAATATCCGATGGCGGGTTTTGCAACCATTGAAGAAATACGAAATGCGTTGATTGACTTTAAGAAATCAAAGAAATTCGTTTACACTTACGGGGAAATCATGACGGAGCAAGCCATGTATTTGGCCTCAGTGGCAGATAAAAGTTATATAAACCCAGCAGGTGGAGTGGAGTTCAATGGATTAGATGCTGAGTTGGTTTTCTTCAAAAAAATGTTCGATAAAGTAGGAATAAAACCTGTTATTTTCCGGGTTGGTGAATTTAAAAGTGCGGTAGAGCCTTTTATACGGACGGATATGAGTCCAGAAAACAAGGCACAAGTTCAGTCTTATTTAAACTCCATTGCCAATCACATGTACAAGGGAATTTCTGCGAGTAGAGGAGTCGAGATGGCGGAGTTGACAAAACTCCTAAACACAGCGGCAATCCAAAGTCCGCAGGATGCAGTAAAACATAAATTACTAACGCATGTTGGCTATTTTGATGAATTTGAGCAAGCGTTGAAAATCGCTTCCAAAACCAATAAGAAAGGAAAAGTAGCGTATGTTTCTTTGGATAAATACAGAAATGCCAAAAAATACATTGAAAAAGGAAATCGGGAGCAACAAATAGCCGTCATTGTGAGTGAAGGAGAAATCACGAGCGGCGAAGTTGAGTCTGGTGGAATTGGATCGGATAGTTTCATCAAAGAACTTATTCGAGCTAGAAATGACAAAAAAGTAAAAGCCATTGTCTTACGAATTAATTCACCGGGAGGAAGTGCCTTGGCTTCAGATGTCATGTGGAGAGAAATTGAACTAACCAAAAAAGAAAAGCCCGTCATTGCTTCTATGGGCGATGTAGCTGCATCGGGTGGCTATTATATGGCGATGGGTTGTGATACCATTGTAGCCCAACCGACGACCATCACAGGTTCCATCGGTATATTTGGGATGTTATTCAATGTACAAGAATTAATGAATGACAAAGTAGGAATTACGTTTGACGTCGTTAAAACACATACATTCGCAAATTCTCCTTCGTTGACGCGTGAGATGAGTGATGCGGAGAAGATGATGATTCAGAACTCAGTCAATCAAGGGTACGAAACCTTTACAACAAAAGCAGCGAAAGGCAGAAAGATGCCCATTGACAAGCTAAAGGCAATTGCAGGTGGCCGTGTCTGGACGGGTGCACAAGCAAAAAACAATGGTTTAGTAGATGTGTTAGGTGGTTTGGAAGATGCCGTTGCCATTGCAGCGAAGAAAGCCGGAATAAAAGGAAATGACTACCGCGTACGCTACATGCCAACGCCTAAATCTGATTTTGAACAAATCATTTCAAAAATAAATGGTTCAGGTGAAGAGGCAGCCCTTCAGAATTATTTTGGAGTTCTTGCCCCTATTGTAAAAGAAGTTCGCGCGATGGGAAAAGCGGAACAACTTCAAGCAAGATTACCGTATCATGTAATCATTCGTTAATTCCCATTTAAGCAAAAAACGCCCTTTCACTTTTCTTTTTGAAAGGGCGTTTTTTGTTGGAGAAAATCTACTTCAACCCATTAAAAATATTTCATCCCTCGAAAAACGAAAAGCAGCAAACCATGTTTCGCTCAAATTCGTTTGTATAGAAGGAGGTAAAATTGGGTAGCATTGCCCACCAAAAATTACTTCGTATTCATCTTATCATACTATCTTAATCACACGTATTATGGCATTACAAATTGGCGATGTAGCCCCAAATTTCACCTTGATTGGTTCAGACACGAAAGAAGTAAGTCTGTCGGATTACGCAGGAAAAAACGTAGTTGTTTTGTTCTTCCCTTTGGCATTTACTGGCGTTTGTACAACTGAACTTTGTGAAATGCGCGACAGCCTTTCGACGTACTCAGGGTTAAACGCTGAAATATTGGCTATTTCTGTTGATTCCCCGTTCACATTGGCAAAATTCAAAGAAGAGCAGCAGTTACCTTTCCCATTGCTTTCAGATTTTAACAAAACGACCGCAGAAGCGTACGGAAGTCTATACGAAGACTTTGTACTTGGAATGAAGGGTGTCGCGAAACGTTCTGCGTTTGTAGTTGATGCAAAAGGTGTAATCCAGTATGCCGAAGTACTAGAGAGTGCAGGAGATTTACCTGACTTTGCAGGAATCCAAGCAGCTCTAAAAAACATTGGATAACAATCAAATTTTAGCGAATTTGCGACGAAGTGTCTTTCACTAGGCACTTCGTTTATTTTTTTTACGAATGCAAAATACATACAACCAACATCTTGTTGAAACACAAGAAAACACTGTCCATCTTCAAAAAAAAGAAGGCAAAATTGCGTTGCAACGCTTGGGTTTACTTCTCTTTTTTGTCTTATTTCTTTACTTCATTTTTCCTTTAAATCTCTATTTGGGGAGTACAGGATTGATTCTTTTACTTGGTATATTTTACAAATTAGTAAAAAAACACGAAGCAATACAGGATGAAATCCGATTAGAACAGACTAAAATACAGGTTATAAAAAACGAAATAACCGTACTTGCTGGTGGTGACAACGTGTATTCGCACGGTTTGAACTTCGCGGTTTCACCACACGATTACTGTGACGATTTGGACATATTCGGCCCTCGGTCTTTATTCCATCTGATGAACAGAGCCCAAACGAGTGTGGGACAAGAAAAATTAGCCCAGAAACTCGTCCGAAATACGCACCAGAACAATCTAATCATCGAACAACAAGCGGTTCAAGAACTAGCGAATCAGACAGATTGGCGTGTTCGGTTTCAGGCAACTCTCTTTGATATATCCGCAGAAATGGAGGCTAAAGCGACACAATTAGCAGATATTACGCCTCCTCCTACTTTACGATTTGAAAAATTTATTGGTATTTATATCAAAATTTTACCACTCGTTTGGGTTGCGCTCGTTGTGGCAGCTATCAACCTACCAATTACATTGAGTTTGCCTTTGTTTATGGGACTGATGGGTGTAAATATGTATTTATCTCGTATAAATAGCTCGTTAACAGATAATTACTTCGATCAATTGAGTGGATTAGGAAAAGTCATCAGCAAATATGAACAAGCCGTGGAGATTGTCAAAAACAAGCCATTTGAAACGTCTATCTTGCAGAAAATCCAAGAAAAGCTACCCCATACATCCATCAATCCGATACGTACGTTTGGCCATATTGTCAAACGTTTGGACATGCGAAAAAACCAATTGGCAGCACTATTCATTTATCTTGTTCTTCCATTTGACATGGCTGAAATCATCAAGCTGAGAAAATGGGTACAAACCTATCCGCGTTTTTTTGCGGACATTCGCGACGTTTTGGGGGATATGGAATTTTATGTGAGCGTAGGTACTTGGCGTTATAACCATCCAGCATGGGCATTTCCTACCTTTACATCGAGTGGTTCCCTTTATTTTGAGGCAGAAAATATGGGACATCCTTTGATAGCTGGGGAACGCGTCGTCACCAATTCTTTTTCTTGGACAGATGCCAACAGATTGAGCATCATTACGGGCTCGAATATGTCGGGTAAAAGTACATTCCTGAGAACCATAGGCTTAAATGTCATTTTAGCTTATCTGGGAGCGCCCGTATTTGCCTCATCTTGCAAAGTACAAACGGGAATTCGGCTCATTAGTTATATGCGAATCAAGGACTCACTTCTCCAAAATACTTCTACATTTAAGGCTGAAATTGACCGAATACGTTTGATTCTTCAAGCCATTGATAGAGATGAAAAAGTGATTTTATTAATAGACGAAATGCTTCGCGGAACCAATTCCGAAGACAAATTGGCGGGCTCGTTGGCCATGCTAGACCGAATTGTCGAGTCAAAAGTATATGGCTTGGTGGCTACGCATGATTTAAGAATGGCGGAAATCAAAGAAGAAAATACGCAACACGTCCGAAATTATTACTTCGAATTTTCGACGAATGGAGGTGATTTAGCCTTTGATTACCAACTTCGCGAAGGTGTTTGCAAGAGCTTCAATGCATCCCTTTTGCTTCAATCCATTGGATTATTTCTAAAAAAATAAAT
>JACCEA011403579.1_pt1 | contig 36640 bp, 24 predicted proteins | sample 7449851 | NCBI WGS metagenome assembly JACCEA01 (sample SAMN15323453, study PRJNA562643) | freshwater metagenome | isolation source: river surface water | place: USA:Blue River Watershed | collected 2017-08-18 | reverse complement strand
TCTACGATAAATTTAGTGTAATTAGATTAAATTTATATAAGTCAATAGCCTACGGCATTTATTATATCGGATTTATCGAGACAACTATTTCTATCGTTAAACATAACTATTAATCTACGATAAATTTAGTGTAATTAGATTAAATTTATATAAGTCAATAGCCTACGGCATTTATTATATCGGATTTATCGAGACAACTACTTCTATCGTCAAATATCACTATTAATCTACGATAAATTTAGTATAATTAGATTAAATTGATATAAGTCAATAGCCTACGGCATTTATTATATCGGATTTATCGAGATAACTATTTCTATCGTTAAACATGTTATGCCATTATAACTTATATTATCACCGTTATCTTATTGTCTTAAACCGATATTTTAATTTGTAATAATTTTTAAATTTAGATAACAAATCATAAAAAATAAATTAATAAAAAAGTATATTTTTAAATCTATTTATTGGTATGACATCAAATGATTTTAGATTAGCAATTTAGGCAAATTAAAATCATTTTTGTAATTTTAATGTCAAACATTTTAAATTTTTTATAATCCATAAATTTATTAAGTTGTATGATAATTGCTTCTTTTTATATTAATTAATTTGTGTATAGTGAAATAATAAGATGATTATATCATATAATATATTACTGATTGTATGTAGACTTAAACCTATATTTTTATTTTATAATAATTTTTAAATTAGATAACAATTCTTAAAAATAAGTTAATAAAAAAAGTATATTTTTAAATCTATTTACTGATAAAACATGAAATGATTTTAGATTAGCATTTTAGGCAAATTAAAATCATTTTTTCAATTTTAATGGCAAACATTTTAAATTTTTATTAATCCTGAATTAATTTATTGATTGTATGATAATTGCTTCTTTTTATAAATATACAAGAAAAAAATTCATTCGTAGCCCTATATATCAGTTATACGATAATTTTAGTTAGACTAGATTAATTTGATATAAGTCGATGCTTTACGCATAATTAAATATTGGTTTAATCCGAATAACTAATTCATTCGTAGCCCTATATATCAGTTATACGATAATTTTAGTTAGACTAGATTAATTTGATATAAGTCGATGCTTTACGCATAATTAAATATTGGTAATCATATCAATTAAAACATATAAAAATATAAATAAATAATTTTGATTTTAGATAACAAATCATAAAAAATAAATTAATAAAAAGTATATTTTAAAATCTATTTATTCGTAAATAATAAAATGATTTTAGATTAGCAATTTAGGCAAATTAAAATCATTTTTTCAATTTTAATGGCAAACATTTTAAATTTTTTATATTCCTGAATTAATTAATTAATTAATTAATTGTATGATAATTGCTACTTATAAATTATTTAATAATTAAATCGGTTAATATTTATATAAAATATAGATATTATTATTATTGAATATGCCTTTTGAATAACCATATTAAATAAGTATAAATAATTTTGATTTTAGATAACAATTATTAAAAAATAAATTAATAAAAAAGTATATTTTTAAATCTATTTACTGATAAAATATGAATTGATTTTAGATTAGCAATTTAGGCAAATTAAAATCATTTTTTCAATTTTAATGGAAAACATTTTAAATTTTTTATATTCCTGAATTAATTATTTCATTATAAAATTCTGTTAATCCATCAAATGAATTATTTTTTATCCAATTCTCATTATTTTTAATATGATATTTATATGAATCATCCGGATTTATATGTATTACTTTTGCAAAACGACGTTTAGCATTATTTATAAAATCTTTTAAATATGAAAATTGGATTGTAGTTCCAATAACAATTACATATTTATAAAATTTTTTAGATACTTTATAGCAATCTGTCATTTTTTTCATATCTAACATTTCACCATAACAGGTTATATCCGGACGACACCAATATCCACAATCACATATTGGATTATCAATATTTATATTATGTATTTTCGCACATTTTTTATGCATACACTTCATTCTACGATTATTACCATGAATTTCTACTAATGGAATATTATTAATCATTTTATAAGCTAAACCATCGACATTTTGTGTTATAATTGCAGATTTTGGAAATTTATCAATTATTTTTTTCATAATTTCATATGTTGGTCCTGGTGTGGCATTTTTTGATGCTTTTAATAATGGACGAAAATAATCCCATACTTTATCGATATCTTGATTGATATTTAATTTACTAAAATATTTCTCTGGGTCAAATTCGTCTTTATAAATTCCGGTAGGGCCTCTATAAGTTGGTAATCCAGAATCGACTGACGCACCACTACCTAATATAAATAATATATCACAATCTTTATTATTTACATTATTATTATCTGTTGTTAAATTTTCAAATTTATTATTCATTTGTATATTATTTTAGTATTAATCTATAAAATTATTATTAATATCAATTTTTTTTATTAATGTCCAAATATCTTAAATAGTGTTATTTACACTAATAATACATAATCTAACATATAGTTAATGTCCAAATATGTTAAATTGTGTTATTTACACTTATTCATCGATAATTTTAATTGATAAACATATTGATTATTTATTTTTTTTATAAACCAAAACAGCTATAACTAAAGACATAGCGAACATACTAATTTTTAAAAACTGAATCATTTTTTGGTTATAAACATCATCTTTTTCATCATAAACAATAATACGTTTTTTTGTAAATAATTTATCATTAATTTTTTCTAAATTATCAGATAATTCTTTTAGTTCATCTTCTTTACTATTAATAATAGAAGTTTGCTTGCTTAATAAATTTTGTTGAGTAGATAATAAATTAATTCTATCATTATATTGAGAACTTAAAATATCGATAACTTGTTCAGGGGTAAATTTAGGATAAATAGAGCTTGGATTAGGACCAGTAGCTTCATCTAATAATTGTTTATATTCACTCATATATAATATTACATGATATTTATTTTGTAGGGTCGGTCCAATCCATACGATGAAAATCATTAACATTTCTAAATCTATAAATAAATACATTATAAAAGAATAATAATGAAAAGAAAATAGCTAAACCTATAATAATCATAGTAGCGGTTTGCATAGTAATATTATTATTTTTATATAAAAGACCAACTAAAATACCTAATAAACAGAAAACAAAAATATGTTTTAAAAAGAAAATTTTATAAGATTTATGTAAAAATTCATTTTCACCAATATCAATTTGTCTTCTTAAAGTTAATATATCTTCTTTTAATTTTTCCATTTTAACTTTATTTTTTTCAATTTCACGATTCTGATTTTCTAAAAATATATCAGATTTAAAATTATTTTGTAAATTAGCATTCATAATTTTAGCAGTTGCTAAATAATCTCTTTCTAATAAAGCTAATGCATCCTTCTTTTCTTTAACTTTTGCATTAACATCCGATTCACTTTGATTTGATTGGTCGACAAATACATTATTAGTATTAGAATTCATAATTGCATTAGCATTATTAATAAAATTACTATTTGCATTTATTACAGAACTATAATTATTTGACATTCTTTATATTATATTAATAAGAAAAAATAATATAAACTATGTTTTTATGCAGTTACATTTGGAGTAGAAACACCTCTATTTTTCATATACCATAAAGCACCCCCCCCGATTAAAGCAACATTAGTAGCAATTAAAGAAATCATAATAATACGTCTATATTTATTACGTTCAAGAGTAAATTGAATTTGTCTATCTTTAGACATTAATTCATTATTACGTTTCTTAATTTCTTTATCTTGACTTTCAATAAGTTGATTTTTATCATAAATTAATTTAGTTTTAGTATCAACTTCAGTTTTTTGTTTATTAATTAATTGTTCAGTATCCATAATATTTTTCTTGACTTCATTTAAAATATTATTTAATTCAGTATTTAAAGATGCTACTTTTGGTGCCCAAGTAGTTTCAGCTTCTAAACGTTTAGCTTCTTTATTATTAGAAGTATCAAATTTCATAATATAATAAGTATTATAAGCACTTTTATATTCAGCTAATTTTGATTCATACTTTTGTTTCAAAGTATTTATATTATTAATTTTTTGTGTTTCATAATCTGTTCCAATTAATTGACTCATTTATATATTATTATAATATTTTATTCTTCTTTCATTTTATGTATTTTTTTATGTATAATAGATAAATTAACTGGCTTAAAATCGGTTGATGAACATAAAAAACCATTACATAAATCATAATTATACCAAAAATCTATTCCTTCATATGTTCGTTTATAATATTTATTTCCTTTATATATAATCGATTCTGTTATTACATCATTAAATTTATCTTCTGTATTAACTTTTACACCTAATGGTAAATTATATTCTTCATTCTCATCATCATTTATTTCATTATCTTCTACATCAGAATCTAACATATATTGTTGCTTTATTCTTATTCGTTTCGGTTTAAATTTTTCATCCTTTAATCCTAATTTTAAAAATTTAATTTCTGCTAACTTTTTATCATGAACTTTAAATAAGAATTTTTTATCTGGTTGTAATTTCTGTAATTCTTCAACCGGTATTGCTTTTTGTAAAAAATCCTCTAATATAGTTTTATTATCAATTAAATGTTTTACTATTAAATCAATAATTTCCTTTTTTTTATCTTCTAATTTTAAATTCAAAAAATTTTCTAATACATATGATACAAAATATTTATCATCAGGTTCTATACCATCTAATAAATCCTTATATTTTATTAGCTGTTTTATTATTTCCGGTAAATGATTACAAAATACTTCTACTAATTCATTTAAATCTATCCAATAAAATTTACCATTTAAATTTATATATGCATGTGTATCATCCATTCTATCCATAAACATATTTTTGGTTAATGGATTATCGGATTCTAACATCATTTTACATATTCTTTTTACTAATAAATAATTTGTATTTGTTAATGAATCTGTTTTACATTCATGTATTATATCTGTTAAATATTTACATTTGTTATCTAATATATTATCTACTAAATATGTGCCTATATTTAATATTAATCTTGCATTCTCTTGAATTATATTTGAATTAAAAGTATCTAGATTCGTTATATAAAAATCTCCATTAATTGTATTATTATTTACCACTCCATTATTTATAAAATTATTATTTACCCCATTATTTATAAAGTTTGATACTTGATTTGTTGATGGTTTATTTTCTTCTAATTTCTTTTCTAATTCCAATAATTTATATTCTAATTCTTTATTTTTAAAAAATAATTCATTGTTTTTACATATTAATTGATGTCTTGTTTTTGATGAACAATGATAATATATTTTATTACAATATTTACATCTATATACCTTATTTCCTACTATATCTACTTCTGACTTTATTCGTAATTTATAATCTTCTATTAATTTTTCTCTACTTTCATTTGAATATTTTGGGGCACATATATTTTTATTACGTAAATGTCTAAAAAAATTCTGGGGTATTTCTGTATTATATCCACATCTTAAACATTCTAAACTCATTTATTTATTTATTCATATATTTATTTATATATCAAAACTTGAATTTATTTTTTTATATTTTATATTTTCAGTTTTAATTCCTTATCTAAATTATCCATTATATTTTTAATATATTTTATTTTATTATAATTAAATAGGTTTTATTTTTATTTTTATAATTGTGCTAAACCTCTAAAAACCCCAAATTTTTATTAGCAACTTTAACCAACTTATTTTAAAATTTTCAATTGATTTTAAGTTAGCAATTTAGGCAAATTAAAATCATTTTTTCAATTTTAATGGAAAACTTATTAAATTTTTTATTATCCTGAATTATTTATAATTTATATGATAATTGCAATTTCTTAATTAAAAGTAATCATAGTTATTCTATATACAAATAATATAAGTCAATGTCCTAGTGTCTAATTTATGTCCGGATGAGTTACATCAGGTTAGCAGAGCATAAGATATTATCTTATTTACTATATTTACCGTGAATTATCAATATTAATATACGGTAATCTTAGTTAGACTTGATTAAAAAACACATAAGACGATGTCCTACGGACTTATTAATGTCGAATATATCTTATTTACTATATTTACCGTGAATTATCAATATTAATATACGGTAATCTTAGTTAGACTAGATTCAAAAAACATAAGACCATGACATATCGAGTTATTAATATCCTGACGCGTTGCAATAGGATAAGCTATGCTTACGAAAATATTCTAGTTATCTTAAATAATCTAACGAATTATTATTATCATAAATTAACATTAAATTATATAATAACTATTAAATAATATTATTCAATAAGGATAATCATTTATTTTTATTATTTATGTTAATTAATAAAAAAAACAAAATTTTTATCAGGAACTTTTAGATAAGTTAATTCTTAATTTATAAATGATTTTAGATTAGCATTTTAGGCAAATAAAAATCATTTTTATAATTTTAATGAAATACAAAATATTTTATTTATAATGCAAGTTTTAATTAAAAAAGACAATTTTAATATTAATAAAAAAAATGATTTTAGAGTAGCATAACCCAATAATTTAAGAAATAAAATAAAAAATATCAAATATTATTATCTAAAGTAGTATATATCTAAATTATTCGAAAGAAATAATAGTAGTAATTATTGATTTTAAGTTAGCATAAAAATGATTTTAGAGTAGCATAAAACGCAAATTAAAATCAAATATAAAAAATTTGATAAAAGTAAAAAAAAAGGAACAAATATAAATAAAAAATGTATGAACAGAATCCAAAAATATGTCTTTTTATAACTTATTATCTATATTTCTTTGAAAGAATGATAACAAATATAGATAATAAACAATTTAATAAAGAATCTTTAAAATACATATCATATATGGCAATAATCGGAGGTTTAATCGGATTAGGTAAATATTATATATGGATAGGAATAAAAAATAGTATAGATAGAATAAATAAAAACTTAGATATAGTTCATAATTTTAATTCAATAAAAATAATAAAATCAAAAATATTATTGATTTTATCGTTTATTATAATGGATAATATATTAAAGTTCCTAAATATAGGATATTTATCAATTATAGAGAATCCGATTTATAGACTAATTCAATATTTAATAATAATACATTTAAATCCAAGTGATTATGTAATAACTTTAATATTATAAAAAATAAAATTTTTATTTTACACATCGGTAAAATATATAATTATTATTCATAGATAATTTAGTTCCAGTAATACGAATAACATCACCCGATTTAAAATTATAATAACGAATAACAGGGTCATCACGTAAAACAATAGGTAATTGTAATTTATTAATAAGTGAATATTTTTTTAAAATATCAGAAACTTCTTCATCGGAACATTTAGTGTGATTAGGAACAAGAAAATGTTTAGTAATATTAATTTGTAATTGTTTACACCACATAATTTGTAAATTAACACCAGTTTTTTCCTTTTCAATTTTAGTAATAGTATTATTGGGTTTAGATTTAAGAACAATAATTAAATCAAAATTAGGATATTGAGATTGCTCTTTAATTTCATCTACTATATTTTTTATTAATGTTGGTTTAATTTTAGTTGTTAAAAGAAACTTAATATAAATAGACCTATTTTTTTCAGCATTTTCCGCATAAATATCAATATTTTTTTCAGATAATAAATAACGGAAATCAGCATCAGAAATTTGATTATAAGTATCATCAATTATAAAATTACGGTCTTTAATAAGTTCAATACATGTATTCCATGCATTTCTAAAAAATTGTAATTCATCCATTATTCTATATTTTAATAATTAATTAATTTTAAATGAATATTAATCAAATTTTTAAATGTTATATCGTTAATAAATCAACAAATAACTTTAAATATTAATAAAAATTGAATTTTTATTTTTGGTTATTTTTATTTTATTTTTTTGTAATAATTCACTAAACTCATTATTATTCATAAATGGTAAGGTAAAGCATTCTTCATATAACATATTCATTTGATAATCGATTATATCATATAATATATTTATAATATCTGTTTCAATGGATATTGTATTATTTGTTTTATTTAATTTTGTTGATTTAAATATACCAGAATAATAATCATCTATATCTAAAATAAATTCTTCTTTAAATTCTTTCCAATTAAATTCATTTTTATTTAATTGTTTATATTTGTCCATAATAAGAATAATAGATGTAAGTGGTATCATAAATGGTTTTAATTCTGGAACTACCTTATAAATATTATCTTCTAATTTAATTGATTCTATTTTATTTAATTGATTTATATTACTAAAACTTGTTAAATTGTAATTTGTAATTTCAATATTCGTTAATGCAGTATTTTTATCAATATTATGATACTCAATTAATAAATCTTCAAAATAATATTTTTGTGAAAAATTTATCAATGGTTTTATATTTATATTATAATTCATTAATCTATTTATAAATACCTCATCGCACATATCATAATTCCATAAATGATTTGGATAACCACCAACTTTAAAGAATAAATCAATATTAATTGAAAATACACCTAATCTTTTATTATTTAAATATGGTTCATATATTGCACTTAATAAGTTTAATGAATAATTAGATGGTTTTTCAAAATATTTACTTATTAAAATTTCATTTGGTATTAAAAATGGTGTTTGAAATACAATCCATTTACAACCTAATTCTTTTGCTAATAATGCCCCATAATTAAATAATACACCCTTATTACATTTAAGATAATTAGTTTTATCATTATTAAAATTAATTAATTCATTTGGAATATTTAATTTATTTATTAAATTAATTGTTAAATTTTGTATTTTATCAGAATCAATTGTAATTATTTCAAATGATATTAATGGATAATTATCATTTATATATTCATTTATTACCTTATTTAATTTATTTATATATGCATCGAATAACTTGCTAAATTTGTCATTATTAATATTAGTTTTATTATATTTAATTACTATTATTCCAAATTTTTCGATTGATTCATATATTTTTTTATTTTTACGAACACCACCCATAAAATCATCAAAAATAATATCGTCATCATCTTTATCAATTTGTTGATATGGTAAATTTGGTTTAGAAATATAATTTATCAAATCATTACTAGGTTCATCAATACTTAATAATGTTGGTTTATTAGAAATAAATTTTGTTTTAATATTCTTATCAGTTAATAATGAATTAAAATAATCAATAGCATAATCCACATTGTCTTTTTGACCAATAATTTTAATAAATTTATAATTATTAACTTCATCTGAATTAATTTCTAATTCGGTTAATCTTTCTAATATTTCACCAGATTTAATAGTATAATATACATTAACACCATAATCAATTACAGCTTTTTTAATATTTTTACCTTTATCGCCAATTACTTTATTCATTGATTCTTTTTTAATTTTAATTATACGATTTTCTAAATTGTTAATTTCATTAAATTGTTCTAAAGCCTTTTTAACACCCGATTTAGGACCATAAATTGATATTAATTGATATTCTATATCTTTTTTATAAATAATTTCATTATTAAAATTAATTGTAGTATCAGTAATATTTTCAATATATTTAATTTTTTTATGAATACCACCTATTAATGAAGCAATATTATCATTACGAACTTCAATAATTTGTCTATCAATAGGGTCTTCTATAATATCTTTAAATATATCTAATGGAACAAATTTATCAATTGGTCCAATACAATTATTAATAGAATTAAGGATATATTGTAAATAATTGTTAATAAATTCAGTTGTAAATAAGGTATCACGTTTATTTTTAAGATTATTACGAACTAAATTAGATATATCAGGTTCTTCAATTAAAATTTTAATTTTAGATATAAAATCATCATCTAAATCATGAATTAAAATATAATCAGCATCTTTATTTTCTTTTAATGACTTTTTAAAATTATATGGAATTAAAAATTTTTCATACCAAAATGGAGTAGGATTTAAATTTTGTAATCGAATTAAAGTTCCATCTAAAAATATTGCTCTAGTTAAATAGTCATCAGAACCAAATCCATCAATATATAAATTAAATTGTGCATTATTATTAGCTTTTTCATTAATATAAGTTATAGATGGATTAAAAGTAATTGTATTATCTTGTATAACATCATTGAAAATTTCGGTGTCATATTCATCAGAACCATAATGTAAACTAACACCAATACTTTTATCTAATTTTTTGCGAATAGAATCAATGTTATTTAAAAATAATGCTCTATCAGATTTTGAATTACAACCTTTTAATCCAAAATTAATTGAAATAACCTTTTCTAATTTAGAGGATTTTTCATTTAAAAAGTAATGAGGACTACAATCAGGTGGTAAAATAGAATTAATGGCTAATTTCCATTGATATGGTGTTGGAATAGATATATCAAGAAAATCTTTCTTTTCATTCATACTTAATACAGGTAATAATTTAGTATTTGTAGATAAATTTACTAAATCAGTTCCAATAGATACAGTAAAAGGATTATATAATTTATTATTTTTAACATTATAAATTGGATGATTAAGGACATTAATAATAAATTCACAATCATTAATTTGATTTTCTTTATCTAATGATAAAGTTTCAAACATATGTCTTAAATATACAAAATCTTGCGCATATTTATTTATATAATCATTACCAAAGAAAACACGACAACCATCTAAATAAATTGTTTTAAGTTTATCATTCAAATCATCCTTTGTAAAATTAGAAGAATATCTATTATTTAAAAATGATAATACATCATTAATTTTATTAGATGAATCTAATTTAACATTAATATTTTGAGTCCATGAATTAATTTTACCATTATTGTCAATATTAATTTCATCTATTGTATCATTTTCAAATTTAGTATTATTAATATCATAATCAATATTAAACATAGGTGCAAAAATAGCAAGAGTTGAATTAATAAAACGAACATAAATACCAAGTTTAATATTTTCAAATAAGTAAGAAATGGAATTTTTAAAATTTTCATGACCCATTAATTTAAAAGAATCAGATGATAATTTAGCATCAATATCATTAATGAATGTTGAAATATCATATTTATTATAATAACCAGATGCAATATCTAAATTAATTTTTTTACTATTATTAACATTACCAAATAAAGTTCTCATTTCAGTAATACGATATTTAAGTATAGTAGGGTCTAATGAAACTTGAATAGGTAATTTAAATTTAGAATATTTAGGTTCCGAAATAATTAAGTTATCTGATAAACAAGAATTAACTTGAGTATTTTTATAAACATGATTTGGAATAATATTTTGAGTTGAAACTCTAAAAATAAAATAATTATTTAATTCTAAAAACTTTAATAAATCAGAATTACTATCTTTACGAAGAGAAGATAATACCTCATCATTATTAGTATATAATATAGTATTAAGTGCATCTTTAAATGAACCAACCGATTTATTTATAGAACGGAATAACATTTTAATTTGTGAAGAAGGTAATAAATCAAATCCATGTTTTTTAGCAAGAGTAATAATAGTGGTAGGATGTATTAAAGGGATATTGATTTCATTTTCAAATCCAGGATAAAGAATATTTACAGTTTGATTCATAAAATTATCTAAATCCGAATTTAATAAATCATTAGCAAGATTTAATTTATCAGGTTTAATATACCATGAATTAATATATTTTTGAGTTGTATTATCATAAATTTTACCTTCAAGTTGTGTTCCCCGAAGTTTTTTAAGTAAATTAAATACTTTATTGCCATCAAGTGCGTTAATTAATAGAAAACCATCATTAGAAAGAGAATTACGTGCATTAATAAAAAAATTATCAATATGTTTTTTAGAAGTAAATAAAGATTCAAAATTATTAAATATAGTAGCAACATCACAATTAATATTATTTATATTTGAAATAGAAGAATAAATATCATCGACCATAAAATTAAATTTAGTATTGTTAATCCATGATTTAAGTTCTAATAAAGAAACGGATTGACTTGAATTATTCAAATTATCATCTTTTATTTTATTGATAATATTATTAATAGAATTATCATTTTTATCGATTTTATCGACTGAATCTGTAATAGCAATAATATTATTAAAACCTGCTTTTTTCCATTTAATTAAATCCGAACCATCTATCATATTAAAATCAATAAGAGAGCCAGATGAAAAAGTTCCAGAAATTAAATTTTCACGCAATTTATTTATTAATTGGAAATATGGATATAATGAAGATTTAGAAGAAACATTATTGATATTATTTAATTGATAAATATCAAAATCTTCATTAATAATAATATTTTCCATATTTTTAATAGATTCCCATTTACTTGAAGTTTTTTCAGTAATTAAACGAGGTGCAATACCCATAGCTTCCATTTCTTGAATAAATAATTTCATAGCATAAGGTGTTTCAACACATGAAAAAATAGAATCAGTGGAATCAATTTGTCTTTTAAATACTTGTTTATCATTGTCAACATATTGTTTCGATTCATCAAAAATAAAGTCTCTATAAATACCTTTTTCTTTATTATAAGCAGAAATTAAGCCTGATTTATTAGAAATATAAAATTTAAATTTATTAGAACGTTCCATAAAACTTTCTTTTAAAAAACTTGAAATACCGTATGATAGGATAGCATCGCGTTCCATTTCACCCAGACGCATACCACCACCTTGAGAACGTCCACCAACAGGTTCTAAAGTAAGAGCATCCCGCATACCATCATCACGAGATTGGTATTTATCTGAAACTTGATGAGTAAGACGTTCATAGAAAGTTGGACCAATAAAGTATTCGTATTTCATTTGTTCACCATTAATACCAGAATACATAACTTCATTACCATAACGTTCAAAACCGGATTTTTCAAGAATATCTGCAATATTTTCATGATTAATTTTTGAAAAAGGAGCGACTTCAGTTAAATAACCAATATTACAAACAGCTTTACCTAATAAAAGTTCAAGAAATTGTCCAATAGTCATTCTACTAGGGAAAGCTTGTGCATTAATAATCATATCAGGAGTAATACCAAATTTTGAAACAGGTAAATCAATTTGTTTAATAAGCATACCAATAGTGCCTTTTTGGCCATGGCGAGCACAAAATTTATCACCTAATTCCGGAATTTTATGTTTGCGAACACGAATCTTAACATATTTTTGTTCATCATTACCTTTATTACTATAAACTTTATCAACAATACCCTCTTCATTTAATTTAAGACGAATTGAAACATCTTCAGTAATTTCATTACCATCTGCATCTTTTTCACCAATAATTTCACATTTACTAACAATAATATCATTATCATTAACTTTAATACCTTCTTTAATTAAGCCATTTTCATCTAATTTAGAACGATTACCATCTTTAATTTTACGAGTAGTTTTTTCATTAACTAACATAATTTGTTTGGTAATTTTACCATTTTCAACTTCATCTCTTTCATCATATGTTCTAAATTTAGTTGTATGAAATAAACCACGTTCAACAGAAGATTTATTTATTATAATTGAATCATCCTGATTATAACCGGAGAAACAACCTAAAGCAACAATAGCATTAATACCATATGGTAAATCATCGGCAAACATATATTTTTCCATTTTATTTTTAACAATAGAACGCTGTGGATAATGTAAAATTTGTGCTTTATTATCCATACGATTTCTAAAATTAGTAGCATACATACCTAAAGCCTGTTTTCCTTGACCTGCAGAGAATTGATTACGTGGTGCTTGATTCATTTCCATATTAGGAGTAGTTAAAGCAGCAGCACCGAATATTAATGTAGGATGAATTTCGCAATGAGTGTAAATAGAATTAGAATTTTTTAAATCAGAAGGAGTCATTGCAATTAATAATGTATTTTCTTCTTCTTTATCAGTATATTCAATAATACCTGCAGTCTTTTCCAATTTATCTAAATCTGATTCCAAAGTAGGTTCATAATAATAATTAGGGTCAGTATCTTCGAAGGGTATTTGTTTATTTTGTTTTAATGTTCCACCAACTAAATGAAGCCAATTAAATGGGTCATCATTATCTTTTAATCTATTAATAATTTCTTTTGTTAATGGATGAGTATTATTAGGACCAATAACAAAAATAGGACGAACAGCTCTACCGGAATCAGTAGATATTTTAATAATCATTTCTTCAATATACCAAGAAATAGAAGTATAAATATTAATTAATGCATTACGTTTTAATAATTTCATTTTACGATATAAATAAGTAGGATTACGAGTATAACCAACTAATCTTTCATTTAAAAAAACTTTAGTTAAATAACCTTTTTCAAAATCAACTTGCATAATACTTTCTAAAGTAGAATTATATAATGCACGTAATAATGCATTAGAATTAGTTCCGGCTGTAATAATAGCAGTAATAGCTAAATTTTTACGAAGACCAATACTATGACCATCCGGAGTTTCAGGAGGACACATAATACCCCAAGTAGTAGCATGCAACATATGCGGTTCTCTAACTTTAGCAGAGTCAGATAAAGGAGTATTAATACGTCTTAAATGTGAAATAAAACCAACGAAAGAAATACGTGAAACACCTAAATCTTGGACAATTTCTTCTTTACAACCTTTAGCATTTTTAAGACCCCAACAATTTTTAAAAGCATAATTCCAACCTTCAGTCATAATAGAAGAATTGACAACATTATTAATAGTTTCACCTATTGTAAAATTATCACCAATATTACCGATTAAATTATGAATTTCATAATCGTAATTAAATTCACCATTTTCATTAAAAATAGGATTTAACCAATGAGTTCCTAATTCTTCATCATCTTTACGACGATAGGTTTTATTAATAGTTTCAGATAAATCATTTTTAACACGAAAATATAAATCTCTGAAAATTAATGAAATAAGAAAACCAGATTGGTCTATACGTTTATACATATAACTATCTCTATCAGTGCTTTTTTTTATACCGATTCTAGTTAATAAAACTTGATTAACCATATAACCTAAGAAATGAGCTTTTTGAATAAAGTTGGTGCCAATATGTGGTAAAAAATAATTTCTTAAAATATCGAATAAAACACCACGCTTATCATTCATACTACGTTCCGGACGTAAATGATTTTTAGAAATACGATTTTGTAAATATTCTAAGGCTTCAATCTGATTATTAATTTGATGACCTTCAATAATAGTAGGACGTAGAATATCAAGCATTTGTTCGCCTAATTTATTATTAAAATCAGTTATAATAAGTTTTAAAATATCTTTATCACTTATAATACCTAATGCCCTAAAAACAATAAATAATGGAATTTCTGTATCTGAATTAGAACCTCTTGAATTTTGTGTTTGAATTTTAGGAATAATTACACGTAATGTATCTTCTGCAACAGACATAGTTTGACCGATAGTAGACTTTTTAGGATAAAGACAACGAATACGTGTAATATATGCTGGTTGAAATTTATTCTCAGGAGCGGAACGTATTTCAGCATCATATTTATACCCCTTTTTTTCATCATCATTAAAATTAACATAAATTTTATTTTCAACTTGTCTTTCTTGTGCAACTAAAACTTTTTCTTTACCAGTAATAATAAAATAACCACCTTGGTCGTATTCACATTCACCTAAAGTTCTTAAAGTGCCTTTTTTAGATTGATAAAGAGAACATATTTTACTTTGCAACATAACAGGCATTTTACCTAAAGAAACTTTTTCAAATGATTTAATCTTAACTCTTTTATTAATTGGTATAGAATCGTCATTAATAGTATATTTTACAAAGACATCAATTAAAATTTCAGTTTCATAATTAAGATTTTTAAGACGAGCCTCGTTTGGAAATAATATCTTTTTATTTTCAACTTTTTCATTATTATCATTTATAGATAATTCACGAATACACGGCTTACCTATATAAACACCTAAACCATCATTAATAATTTCATTAGTATCTTTATCAAATGTAGCCCCTAAATAAATTTCAATATCAATTTTATTTTCATCAGAATTTTTAGATTTAGGAACTTTAGAAAAAGATATAGGATTAAACTGACGAATAGTTTTAGGTATATTGATATTGATAAAAGTATTATAAGAGTCTAATTGATTTTTAGATAAATAATTATCAGTATTTTTAAAATATGAATCAATAACTGTCCATATATCAGCATCTATATCATTATTAGAATGACTCATAATATATTATAATAAAACGTTTTATTTTTATTGTAATATAAACTTAATATTTTTATAAAGTGCGTTTATATTTAAAATTTAACCACATTGAATAAATATTCGCATCATATGAATCATTTAAATTAATTTTATCAATATCGAAATTTTCTAACTTATTAATAATTAGATTTTTAAAATTATCGAAAATATTATTTTCAATAAATTGTTTATTAATATTATTCAATTCATTATAATTATTTATTTTATTAATAATAGGTGGCGGAGGTAATTCATCAACATTAAATATTTTGTTAGTTTTTTTCTCAGAATTTGCAAATAAATCAAAATTTCTATTAATTTCTTTAGAATTCATATTTTAAATAATAAGTTATAATTTAAATTAAATTTTAAACGAATTATATAATATATAAATGAATTCTTCACCTCAATTAGGAACTGTTGCAAAAAGCACCTTTGATTTTTCAACAAAAACTCTATCTACATTAATTATAGTTGTTATTGTTATTATGACAATTCATTTAACCTTATCTATATTAGCATATTTACAATTACGTAATAAGCAAGGTCCTAAAGGAGAAAAGGGTGATAGAGGACCACCTGGAAATCCGATATCAATTGATAATAGAAATAAAAAATAAATAAAATATTAAATATAATTAGATTTAATATTATAATTATGTCAATACCTAAAAATCTTAGTAATTTTATTATCAATAAAAAAAATGCAGAATTTTTAAATTCTTTTAGTGAAGACACACTACCTCATATAATTATATCTGGAACTCATAATAGTGGTAAAAAGGTATTATGTAATGGTTTGTTAAATAAATTTTACGGTGAGAATCATGAGAAAAAGAAATTAGGAACTTATGAACTTAAAATAGGTAATAATACAGTTGATTTAAAATATATGTATAATTCATATTATTATGATATAAATTTATATGAATATGGATTATATGATAAAAATATTATTACAGATTTTATAACAGATTTAGTTAATTATAAACCTATTAATGACCATAAAAGAATAATAATATTAAATCATTTTGATAAGATATCAGTAGAAGCACAATGTAATATGCGTTGTCTGCTTGAAAGAAAGGCAAATAATTTTATATTTATATTAATTATTAATAATATTTCAAAATTAGATAAAAGTTTATTATCTAGATTTTTAATATTAAATGTATCATATCCAACTGAAGATGAAATTAAAGAATACATTTATAGTAATTTAAAAAATGAACCACCCAAAAAAAGGTCAAGTATTGCTAAAATATTAATGACACAGTCGGATAATAATATTTATAAAATAAACATTTATTTAGATTTGTATAAAGAATATAATTCAATACCTATTAATGAGAAAAAAAATAATTATTTAGATAATTTATACAAATTAATAGAAAAAAAGACTTTAGAATCAATAATTGATGCGAGAGTAATATTATATAATCTTGTATTATTAAATATTCCATTAATAGATGTATTTAAAGAAATAATTAAACATTATACAACAGATACAGATTTAATTAAAAATGAATATAAAATAGATTTTATACATTTTTGTAGTAATTTACAATCTAAAATGTGCAAAATAGAGCATGATATAATAGCTTTGGAATATTTAATATTGAAAATTAAAAAAATTATTATATAATATAATAAAAATGAACAATAAATATAAATATGACTTAAATTATATATTTATAGATACAGATATAAGTGGAAATAAGATATATAATAAGAATTATGATTTAATAAATAAATATAGTTTGTTTCAAAAAATGCTATATAAATATAATGATAAAACTAAAAACTTTGAAAATAGTAATGTATTAACAAGAATTCAAAATCGTCTTAGAAATAGAAGTGATAGTCTTGAAAAAAATAAATCAATCGAAGATTTATCTTCTAAAAATGATTCAACAGAATTTCTTGAACAAGCACAATATGATTTAAATTCAACAATAGCGAATTTCAGTAATTGTCTAGATGATATGAATAAAGAAGAATGGATAGAGTGTAAAGATAGATGTAATCAATTTGCTAAAGAATATATTCATTTGGAAACACAATCAACATTTTTTATTTTAAAATGTATAGCAGACTCTATATTAACAGTTAATAATTATGAAAACGATGGTAATACTGAAATTGAAAAAAAATCATTAATAAAGTTTGAAATTAATAAAGGCGTAGAATTAACAGGATTGTGGGAATTAGATAATGATAAAATAGAAATATATCAAATTGGACCATTATTAGCAACTAAATATATACAAAACTCTATTTTAGAAAATGCAATTAAATTAAATAAATTACAAAATAAAAATAATAAAACAGAGTATGAAATTAATGAAATGAAAGAACTTCAAAATATGATGGATATGATTAAAACTAATTTTCGTTCTAGATTAGTTATGGGGTTTGGACCAAGTGCAGCAGGTAAAACATATTGGAGTAAAAATATATTAACAATCTTAAAAAATATAAATAGTTATAATCCAAGTGTGTGTATATCAATAGATGGAGGCTCATTTAGAGAATCATCTCAAATATATTTAATAATTAGAGATTTAGCATTAAAAAATTGTAAGGCTGGATTTACTAATTTAGTAGGAGATAGTATTTTAACAGAATCTTTATTTGCAGCAGGCCATATAAAAAAAGCTATTACTAAATATTTATATAAAAATAAAGATAAGATTAAAATAAGTTTATATGTTCCTGAAACTTTAGGTGATTGTGGTCGTTCTATTATGGATAAGAGATTAAAAATTTGTAATGAAAAATATAAAAATTATATAGATATTACAAATGATAAAGAATGGATTGGCTTAATGATTTGGCAGCATAATACAGGTATCGAGTGTAGTTATAATGTTGGATTCAGATGCAAGGGTTGCACTGAAAGTGGTAAAGAAAGAGAAAAAAAAGAAGGTAAGAAATATAGTAATTCAAACTGGGAACATTCATGTAAAATGGGTGTTTATTTTACATTTGAAGCTCCAGGTGGAAGATATATAATACATAATTCAGGTGGTCGAAAAACATTATATGAACAATATTCATCTATTGGAAAAGAATATGAAAAAACACAATTTAATAAAACATCAATAATTGATTGCACTGATAAAAAATATAAAACCGAACATTATAAAAAATCATTTTTAAATGTAAGTGATATGCCGGAATATAATTTTAAAATTGATTTAGATAATAATTTTACAATAGATGAAATATTAAAAATTGTATCTACAAAATTTACAGATAAATCTGTAATAAGAACCGATATAGTTGTAAATAATAATGAAATAATAAAAAAAATATAATCATAAATACAGAAATAATCAATAATACAAAAATAATTATATATATTATATATTAATAATATGTATAATTTAGATGATATTCAATTTATAATGAATGATAAATATTCCGATGATGAAATAAAAAAATATTTATTAATGAAACAAGATTTAGATTTGAATGTTATTAATAAAGAATTAAAAAAAACATTAAAAATATTTTTAAACAGAATATATAATTGTGATAATAAAAAAAAGAATGAATGGATTATGTGTAAAAATGAGTGTGAAGATAGTTTAAAAGTATATTTTAAAAAAGAAATATATTCAACTATTTATATTTTAAAATGTTTAGTTAATTCAATCATAACAGTTAATAAAAAAAATACAATTAAATTAAAAATCAAAATAAATACTGATAATCTCGAAAATTTAAAAGGATTATGGGATAATGATAATAAATATTTAAAAATAATCGATATTTGTGGTATTAATAATGATAATGATTCACCATCAAGATTAATAATGGGTTTTGGCCCAAGTGCATCCGGTAAGACTTATTGGGCTGAAAATATAATTAATTTATTTTATAGTTTAGATAATAATTTCCCTCAATCTTTTATTTCAGTTGATGGCGGTATTTATAGACAAAGTTCAGAAATTTATAAATTATCAGTAGAAACTGCAGAAAAAGTATGTAGTGCTGGGTTTTTAAATTTAGTATTATCATCTATTTCAATTATTAACAAATCATTATTTGATGCAGGTATTATAAAAAAAATGATTTATAAATATTTATTAATTGAATCAAAAACAATTAAAATAAGCTTATATGTTCCTGAAACTTTAGGTGATTGTGGTGAAGGATTATCAGATTTAAGAATTAAAAATTGTGAAAAAAAATATGAACCATATTTAAAAATTACTGATGACTATTATAATTGGATTGGTTTATTAATATGGCAACATAAACATGCAATAAATTGTGATTTACCACATAATTTTAAATGTGTTGGTTGTACTGAAAGTGGTCAATCTAGAGAAATTGTAGAAGGTAAAAAATATAGTAATTCTGCTTGGGAACATTCAATTAAATTAGGTAAAAATGAAGTTTTAAAAGCTCCAGGTGGTTCATATATGATACATAATAGTGGAGGTAAAAAATATAAAAATAAATATAATAAATCACTTTTACAAGATTTTTCTAAAAATACTATTACTGATGAATTAATCGATATTTTTAGTTTAAATCAAAATAAATATAATTATTTATATTCCATATCATATAATATTAAAGTTTAAAGAAATTTATATATTAATTTTTAATAATATATGAATTACTATGATATTCTTGAATTAGAAAGAAATGCATCTTTAACTGATATTAAAAAAGCATACAAGAGATTAGCACTATTATATCATCCTGACAAAAATCCAGGTGTAAATACCAATGAACATTTTATGAAAATATCTACAGCATATCAAGTATTATCGAATGAAAAAACACGTGATAAATATGATTTATATGGTGAAACAGTAATAGATTATGATTTAAAAACACCAGATGAATTATTTAAAGAGCTATTTAGTAAATTTGACCCTGAAATAAGTAATTTTTTAAATAATACTTTTAGCTCATTAACAAAGTCTTTAAATACACAAGAGAAATATGATGGATTTTGGGGATTTATTAATAAGGTAAATACATCAAAAATTATTGAAGAGGGAACAGATGTTTTAAAAAATGTATTATCTAAAAAATTAAATACTACAATTAATAACAAAATAAAACAAAATAATGAGTCTAATTTAGATATAATAAAGTATATTTATACATTAAATTTAGATTTATTATCAATTCAACCTGCAGATGAAGGGATGAATGAAATTCCATTAGATTATGATTTTTTAAGAAAATATACATATATTAAATTATCAATAAAGGATTCAGGTTCTAACATAAATCATCAATATTTATTAGATTTAGAATATGATTTACATAGTATTAAAATAAATGATATTGATTATGATTTTTTAATTGAATATAAATTTCCAAATAGTTTAAAAAAATATAAAAATAATAATTTATTACTTGAATTACCTTTATCATATAAAAATAGTATTAAACCATTTCATTTAAAATATAAATTATCTAAGCAAACAACATTAGATTTTAATGTTAATTTAGATGGTCAGAGTAATTTATTAATTTTAGATGAATATGGAATATTAGATTCAGCGTTTAGAATAGGAAAATTATACATAATATTTAAATTTAATGACGACACAATTGTTAATAATTATAATGAAAATATGAAAGATATAAAAGAAGGAATAAAAACAATTGACCTCATAGGAAACCTAGGTTTCTTGAATGCTTAGCATACAAGCTAGCACTGTGGGCGTTAAGCATAGCTTAAACTGTCACGAAGCTTCAGTCCCTTTAGAACCTTCCTTGGGTTATACTGGGGAACAATCCCCATAGCCCCTTTAGGGTTATACAACCCTTTAATTAACATCTCTGAGCATTAAATGCGATGGAGAAGCCACGGTAATCTTAGTTAGACTTGATACAAAAAACATTATACGATGCTTTCGCATTTATTAATGTCGAATATTATCCTATTTACTATATTTTCCGTAAGTCATCAATACAAATATACGGTAATCTTAGTTAGACTTGATACAAAAAACATAATCCAATGTCCTACCTGAAAAACAGGTTCTGGCTCAGCCATACGGACTTATTAATGTCGATATTATCGTAATTACTATATTTTCCGTAAGTCATCAATATAAATATACGGTAATCTTAGTTAGTATAAATACAAAAACAATAAATTAGTGCATTTATAATTATTTAATTCAAAAGATTGATATATACCTAAAATAAAACAATTGAATAATATATTTTTATAAAATAATATATTATAAAATGAAATTAAAACGAAAATTATTAAAATCTAAAATAGATTATTTGGAAGCAAATAAAATAAAAAATAGTCTATATCCATTATTTATAAAAATTAAAAATAATATAAAAATATCACAAATAAGTAGTGAAAAAATAGGTTCAATAGTTAAATTACCATATAATCTTGATTATGATACTATAAAAAATATTGTAGATAGTTATCCAATTTTAAAAAAAAATTATTCAACATATTTTTCTAGATTTATGTCTCCAGTAATACTTAGTTATTTAATAAATGAAACAAATCAAGTAAATAAGTATTTATTACAATATGATAATACACGTATATATATAAATATATTATCAAAAGTAAAATATGATATAAATAAAATATTAATAAAAGGAATAAAATGTATATTTTTGTTAGAATCATTAAATTTAAAGAATATAAGTATAAATATAAATTTTGCACCATTAAATATAAAAAAAATATATAAAAAAGGATTAGAATTAATACCGCATAATTTTAATAGTGGATTTACAACAGTATATTATAATATTGATATGTATGGAGATATAAATATTTTTAGAGAAGAAGATAGTGATAAGGTATTTTTACATGAATTAATACATTGTATTAAATATGATTTTGGTGGTTCATATGATAAATCAATAGATGAATATATAGGTGGTAAGACAAAAGTATCGAGTGATATAAATTTATATGAAAGTATGACAGATATATATGCAATAGTATATGATTGTATATTAAATTCTTATTTTACAGAGCAAAATTTAAATGATATATTATATACTGAAATACAATATTTAAATCAATTATTAAATTATATAATAATTCAAACAGGATTTAAGTCAATTAAAGAAGTATTATTACCGAAAGAATATTATGAAAAAACCAGTATAATAAACAATGAAGTAATTGTAGATAAGGTGTTAAAAAGTAAAATTTGGAAACAATCAACCCCGGTATTTACATATTATTTATTAAAATTAGGTGGATTTCTAAATTTAGATAAATATATGCTAACTTATAAATTATCGAAAGAACCATGGAGAATAGATAAACAGAAGAGATATTACCATGAATTAGTAAATAATTTAATAACGATAAGATTACCAGTTGAAAGAAGTAAATTAATTATAAATCCAAGTGTAAGAATGGTATATAATGAATTAATATTATAATATAAAGATAAATAAAATATAAAATAGTAGAAAAATAATAAACCAAATAAAAATGGGAATAAGAAATTTAACGAGTATAATAAATACTAAATATGGAAAATACATAACAAAACATTTATCATATTTAAGTGGAAAAACAATAGCAATAGATGCGAATTTTTATTTATATAAATCATTATATAATAATGGAAATCACATAAAGAATTTATTTTATATGATAAATAAATTAAATAAGTTTAATATTAAACCTTTATTTGTATTTGATGGAAAACCACCAGTAGAAAAAGCTAAGACAATAGAAATAAGAAGAGAAATAAGGGAAAATAGAGAAATAAAAATAAATGAAATAAAGAAGCAATTATTTAGCACAGAAGTAAGTGTAGAAGATTCATTAGTTGATAAAATAATATTAGAAAAAGAGTTAAAAAAATTGGAGAGTCAGCATGTAAAAATAACATGGGAAATACTGGATAAAACGAAAGAATTATTTAATTTAATGGGTGTCGGATATATTGTGGGGACAACAGAAGCAGAGATGGTATCAGTAAAATTATGTAAGATGAAATTAGTAGATGGGGTAATGACAGATGATACTGATACATATGCAGCAGGATGTAATATGGTATTAAGTAATTTAATAACAAATACGGAAAATATAAATGTAGTTTATTTACCCAAATTATTAAAGAAATTAGAATTAGATTATAATAGTTTTCTAGATTTATGTATATTATTAGGTAATGATTATATAGATAGACCAAGTAATATAAATGTAGAAGAATGTATAAAAAAAATAAAAGATTATAAAAGTTTAGAAGAGATATTGGAAAAGGATAAAGATATAATAATAAATAAAAAATGTATTGAAATAAGAAGATTATATGATGTATCTGAAATAGAAATAGATAATATTGAAATAGAAAAACAGTTAAATAAAAGAGCGAATATATTTGAATTAAAGAAATTTATGATGACAAATTGTAATATAAATGAAGATAATTTAAATAAAAGAATAGGTTTTATAAAGAATACAACTATTTTAACAGCAAATGAAATAGAATTAGCAAATAAAAATAAAGAATTATTAATTAATGAAGATGATTAAAATATCATATTACTATATTACTTTTATAAAAAAATATCAATTTTCGAATTATAAAAAAAATATAATTTGAAATTTGTAAAAATAAAAATGGAATTCCTATTTAATTAGGAATAGTTTAAGAGAAACCAGTGTTTCGTTATTTTTTAGTTGTTTTAACAGTAGTTTTTGCTGCTGGTTTTACAATTTTTTTAGAAACTGGTGGAGTAGGAGGTTTATCTTCTTCTTCATCATCATCTTGAGCATCTAATTCATCTTTACCATTATCTTCACCATCGGAGTCAGCAGTATGTGTATTATGAGTTTGTGCTGGTTCTTCATCAGCATATTCATATTTAGTATTAACAGGTTTATGGTCATCTTCATCATCGATAAACGCATATGAAGGTAAAGTTGCTGGTTTATAAACAATGAGTTGAATAACATCAAATGCATAACCACATTTACCTTGTGCTAAATTGACACCAGTTAATTTTAATAAAGCTCTGACTTCACATTTAGAAACGATGGAAGATTTTAAGTCAGTAATAGGATTTTTATTTTCATCAAACGCATTAACCATAAATTTATCATTCCAAGATTTAATTTTACCAGTAAAAGTTGGAGGATATTTATTATCCGGTTTTTTAGTTTGTTTATCTTTAGATACTTTGATGGTATCTCTAACGAATGCTTTAGCAATTGCTTCATTACATTCATCTAATCCTAACCAAGAACTAGCATTTTTATGAGTAGTTTTAATTAATAAATCATGCATCTTAACTAATAAATCGTAAAATTCACGTATTTTTTGGTCGGAAGCATTACCAGCATCATCTAATTCATATCCTGCAAAGGAGAATTGTAATGAATACTTTGGTGCTTTACCGTCTAATGGTTTTCCATTCTTATCTTTTTCAATATTAATAGATAAACCATATGGTAATTTCATACGTGGAGTTTGAATGTAAAATTCTTGACCGTCATATTGGACTGGGCTGCTTTTACCACCATATTTATTGGTGACTATTTCGCCGAATTTGAATTTTGAAATATCAACTAAATTTGCGCGGTGAGTATTGCCATTATTAGCAGATTTGTTCGCTTGTTGAGATTTATTTGCAGACATTGTATTTATATATAATCTATAATTATTATCTTATCTTTAATTAAAAATATATTATCAAATTTTTTTTATTTTTTCAATTTTTTATAATTATTTAAAGAAATTTGATATAAAATTTTATTTAAATTAAAATATTATATTCTATCTAATATAATGAATAATTCATTTGATTTAGATAAATGCCACGCGAGACTTGTTAAAAATCCATTATTACAATGTAATAATAATAAAAAAAACGGTAATCTATGTGGAACACATTCAAAATCATCTAATTTACTTTTAATTACTGATAATTTAAATACCTCTATCAATAATATTACTCCTACCACAAATTCTTTACAAGTTAATATAGACAATAATATTAATGATTTAACTAATAATTTCGCAAATAATTTTAATTTAAATTCGGAATTTTATTTACGTAATCTAAATTCTATTGTTAAAATACAATCTATTTTACGAAGTTATCTTATACGAAAAAAAATTAAATTACATGGTATAGCAGCTCTTAATCGTAAGTTATTAAATAATGATGCTGACTTTTTAACATTTGAAAATATATTTGATTTACCAATTTCAGACCTATTTACTTTTAAAGATAGTTCCGGTAAATATTGGGGATTTCATATTGCTACGTTTAAGGAACTTATTAAAACAGAGCCTATTACCAATCCTTATAATACTCTTTTAATTCATTCTAATATTATTGATAATTTTAAGAAATTATTATATATTTCTGAAAAAAAAAATAAAATTGAAATTTTGCAAGATAATATTACAAATCCAGATATTAAATTACAACAAAAATGTATAGCAGTTTTCCAAAAAATGGATAATTTAAAACAATATACACAATGTGAATGGTTTTTAAATTTAAATTTAACTTATTTAAAACAATTATATAAATACATGGAAGATATGTGGAATTATCGTATAGGTTTGTCTCATCAACAACGATTTCGATACGTTTCCAATGGTAAATTATTTACTGAAAATATGAATAATATTTATAGAATAAATGACCGTTATAAATTATCACATTTGTTATTAGATGAATTTGATAGATTAATTTCAGAAGGTCATACAGAAGCAGATAAAGCTACTGGGTCCCTGTGGATATTAACCGGATTAACATTAGTAAGTAGTGATGCAAGAAATGCATTACCATGGTTATATAGTGCAGCTTATTAATAAAAAAAATAATAATAGAATATATTTATTATTTTAATTATTTTCAATTATAGTTTCATATAAACAATATAATTTTGAAAATTTTTTTTCATCATAATTCCAAATTTCACAAAAATCTTCTATTAAAATTGAAATAGCTGATAGAGTTGTTTTATCTAACAAATCACTACCTTTATAATGATTTGATAAATGTATATAAATAGAATCATATATTTTATCTGGAGAATAGTTATAACACTGAAATCCACTATGTTGTATACCGCAATTTTCTAATAACATATCAATATATTTTTTATTTTCATGAAGCCATTCTGTGCGAATATTAACATATAAACTCATCTTCTAACTATTTAAATATTATTAGAAATAATTATAAGTAAATAACTTTCTTATCAATTTTTTTTAATTTTTAAATTATTTTTATTTAATTTAAAATTTAATTAAACTTTTTAAACCTGAGGACGCCAGTTATTTTTTATTTAAAATAACAAACAAACTACAAGTTTTTTATTGAGATTTAGCTACAGTTGATTTAATAAAATGTGGAGTTAAATATCTTTGTAAATTAAAATAATCATAACCTCTATCAATATCAACTGTATGTAATGGACCTAAAATCGCACCTAATTTAGAATCTGGAACAAAACTTCTCTTTTTTTCTGGATTTTGTAAATTTTGTGTTCTAATATAATCTGTGACTTTTTTGGTGACTTGAGTTCTTGGTAATTTAGTTCCAGCTGGAAGGTCTAAGAATTGACATAATGCTGGTGTAATTTGAGATGCCAATGCAAAACCAGTTGGTTCTCTCTTTTTTCTATTTGGGTCTTTTTTTGCTAAACGTTTTTGACGTTCTTGAGAACGTGCTGATTCTTTTGATTCTTTTTGATATAATTTCCAACCTTTTCTAAGATTAGATACCATTGTTCTTTGAGATTCAACCATTTCTTCAACTTGTGCAATTGCTGCATCAAATAATGCTTGAACACCTGTTACTTCTACAGGCGCTGGTGCGTCGGTATTCACTTGAACTGGTGCAGCAGTTTGTGTTTGAACTGCTGGAGTTTCAACTTTTGCAACTGGAGACGCTTTTTTAACTTTAGGTGCTTTCTTTTCAGATGCAGCTTCTTGTTTAACTGGTTCTGGTGTTGCAACCGGTGCTGGTGCTGCTACTTCTGTTTTTTTAGATGGTGCTTTAACAACTTTTTTAACAGTCGCTGGTGCAGGAGTAGTTGATTGAGTTTGAACAACTGGGGCTGCTTCTTCTTTTTTAACAGAAGAAACTTTTTGAACTTTTGCTGCTTTTGCTTCAGATTTAACTGGTGCTGCAACTGATACGGTTTCTTGTTTTTGAACTACAACAGATGGAGTTGATTCAGATGATTTCTTTGCCATTTTATTATTTTCTAAGTTTTTATTATTGGACATTTTACGCACTATGCTTTTTATAGTTGAGATATCTTTAAATAAGTTTTGGTTTTGGGTTTTCTTAATATTTTTATTATTTTTATTTTATTTTTAGACAATCATACTTAAAGAAATATATTAATTTTATATTCTATTTTAGATTAATTGAATTTATAATAATTTCTAAAAGTATTATAAATGAATAAAAACATTATCAGTTATTCACTATTATTTGTAGTTTTAGCTATAACTGTATATATTTTCTATAAAGAATCTGAATATTCTAAATCTAATAACACAAATAATTCTATACAAAATCCATTTGTTAATACTTTACCTTTATATCGTGAAGCCGAAGGATTTAATAATAAATCCAAGACCGAAGGATTTTCAAATAATTGCAAATCTAAGATAGAAGGATTTTCAAGTAATACAGATTCAGTTGAATTAAGTAAAATAGAAGAATTTAATACTAATTGGGATACTCTTAATCCACCTAAAGGAAATAATGATTTATATATAGCTATGATTGCAGATGATTTTCTTGATATTTATTATGATAAAGGTTCTAAATCAAATATTGCTGCTTATTCTCATCCAAATGTAAAATTTGTTGGTAGAGCAACTTGTTGTAATCAAATATTTAAATTTGTTGTTAAAGATTTTAATGTTGGTGATAGATTAATTCTATATAACTTAAATTCAGGAGGATGGCCTGGTTATTTTGCAGGACATATTTACTGGAAAGGTAAATTTTTCCCTACAAATGCAAATAATTTTAAAATTACATCTGTTGAAACCAAAACTAAAGGAACTGGTCCATCAACTGGTAAATATGCAGTTGCGGGTGGAAGAGTTGGTTGCTACATGGACCAAAAGACCGGAAGTATGAATAGAAAATTACCAAATTTATTAGCAACTAATCAAACAAATGAAGAATGTAGAGATTTAGCTTTACAACAAAATTATAAATACTATGGTATGCAATTTGGTGGTGAATGTTGGGCTGGTAATGATTTAGCTTTAGCAACTAGTGCTGGTAAAATGCCAACCGAAGCTTGTAACATGCCCTCTAAAAAAAATAATTTAATGAGTAATACTCAACAAGCTGGAAACGCAAATATGAACGATATTTATAATACATTTACTGCACCAGGTATTAGACATGCAGGTTCCGCAAGTCATATTAATGGTATCCATCCATCTGCACATATGTTAAAACCTGAAATAGGAGGAACATATACTAGTAATGCAGGACCAAATCATTGGTATGAATGGGAATTTAAACCAGTAGATGTTATAGAACCTGAATTAAATGGTTTATCTACATTAAATTTATGCGAACCAGCATTAGAAAATACTCAAGGAAAATTATCAAGTCAATTCTGTAATAATAAATTAACAAAATCAGATTTAAATGCATTGACTTATTTAGTTGTTAATACTCCAGATGATTTTGTAAAAAAAACTATTAAAATGTCTGATTTCAGTAAAGGCGATAAGTCATCTTTTAGTTATTCTTCTATTAATAATAAAACTACATTCTCAATATCTTTCTGGATTAAAATTAATTCAATTAGAGATTATTGGAGAGGTATTATGCGTATAGGAACAGATTCTGACCAATTTAGATTACCGGGTATATGGATTATCCCAAATCAAACAGGTATTCATTTTAGAGTAAGCACCAATTCAAATTGGAATGATGGTTTTGATTTTCCAACCGGATTAATATCATTAGGTAAATGGTATAATTTTGTATTTATTGTATCTAATGACCAACTTAAAATTTATTATAATGGAGTTCATAAACCAGAATATACTGTAAGATTTAATGATAAAATTAAAAAATATGACCCTACCACTATGAGTCTATATTTAAATAATTATAATAATCTAAATGATGGTAGTGCAGAAATTTCAAAATTAAGAGTTTATCCAATGGAATTGTCGGACGATTTTGTTAAAAATATTATTATTTCTGAAGTTCCCAATGATAATAAACCTTATTATACTTGTATGGACCAAAATAAAAATAAATCTATTCAGAATGCACATTTATCATGTATGAATCTTATTTTTGAAGATACTACTAATGAAGGATTTACAGGAATCGAACATTTTGCACCTAAAAGCACTACATTACAATTAAAAGATAACGCAATGTATAAATTATCTGATATTGCTGGATTTTTAAGACGACCTTCATTTAGAATTATTAATGGTGTTTGTCATTTTTCTGGAACTTTACGTAATCCTAGTAATGGTGTATTTGCATTATTACCTGAAAATGCTAGACCGGACCGTAGATTATCATTTGTTGCAGGTCATACAATGACATCTCGCATTGATATTGAACCAAATGGAAATGTTTCATTATCTGGAACTACCGATGGATATTTATCTTTAGATTCAATCCACTATTTAATTAATACTATTGGAACACCAATAAATTATGAAATGCCTAAATTAACTTATTATGTTCGTTTATCTTTATCAAATGGAAACCCATTAAGTGTGTCCGAAATTAGAGTTTTTGATGGAACTATTAATATTTCTCAAGGAAAAAGAACTATACAAAGTTCTACAATATTGAATGGTGATTCAGATAGAGCTGTTGATGGTAAAGTTGATGGTAATTGGAATAATAAAAATGTCACTCATACAGATACTGCTAATTCAACCGAATTTTTAGAAATTGATTTGGAAGGAGGATTTAATGTTTCATCAGTACAAATATATAATAGAACTGACTGTTGTATGGAACGAATTTTAAATGCTAAAATATCATTATTAGATATTAATAAAAATGAAATTGATAAAGCTATTTGGACTGAATCAAGTAGAACTGTTTCATCTAATAAAATATTTCCTTTTACTGCAGATAGAAGCGCAGTTATTTCAACTAATTGGACTGATTATACAAATATATATAAAAATTCTAATCATAGACAAGGTATGTATAATATTATTGGTAATACAGTATATTTAACAGGTGTTATTGCATATAGAAATGGTAATATTAAAGATAATTTAATTATTGGTCGTGTAGGTAATGAAGCAAAACCAGATTCTCTACGTGTTTGTAATGCATTAGTCGGTGAAACAAATGCAAGAGTTGATATTGATACTGATGGTAATATTATTTTAAAAACTTTCGATATAAATAAAAAAGTTTGGGATTGGGTTAGTTTAGATACAATATCATATTTAATTAAAACACCTACCAATATGTCATTAAATTCACCATTCTTTGCATATGATAGTAAAGTTAATTCACCCATTTATTCTCTTTCGAAATATAATACATATGATACTCAAAATACATCAGTTCCAAGTGCACCATTCGAAGTTTCTAATGTATCAATGATGGGTAATACAACCATATCTATGTGGATTAATACTAAATTTAATGGGCGACAAAATCCAATAGCAAAAGGTTATTCAAGTGAAGGAACTATTACAATTGAAACAAATGGAACTGTATCATATTATTACGGTATTGATGGTAAAAATAGTAATGGTAGTGCATATCAAGGTCATAATTCATTAATACCTATTACTTATAATCGATGGAATCATATTTGTATAGTTCGTGATTTTCAAAATCGCAAATTATATTGGTATATTAACGGTAAATTAACTAGTGAAGCTAAGACTCAGGGTCCTAGTTTAGAAAAACCAAATGATTGGTCTCCAAGTAATATTGTTGATTATACATATTGTTCTGAATCAAAACAAAAATTATTTATTGGTAAAGGTTACGTTAATAATTTTGTTGGTAAAATTAATGATTTAAGAATTTTCAATTCTGCATTATCCGAAATAGATGTTCAAGAATTAATTAAATCTTCTAAAATTAAATTTGCTAAACCATTTATTACTATTGATTCTAATAATATTATTACAATGGGTGGAATGTTAGGTCTTCCTCGTAATATTTCTAAAGGATTAATTACTACTTTACCTGAAGATTTTAGACCGAATAAAATTATAGTTTTTACTGCAAATCAAAATGGTAAAATTGCTAAATTTTCATTATTTGAAGATGGTAGATTATCTTTAGAATATTCGGACCCTTCTACCGGATTTATATCATTAGATGGTATTAGTTATTTATCATATAAATATTAATTTATTAGTATTTTAAAAATCGTTTTATATTATATACAAATGTTAGATACAACATATTTATATATAATATTCTTTTTAGTCATTATTGTAATTACTTTATTAGATTATAAAAGAAGATGTTATAAAAATATTGAAGGATTTGAATCAAGATATAAATATATCTGCGACCCTTCTCTAGACAGAACTTATATAACAGGAGAATCTACTGAATTATTAAATAAGATGTGTAAAGACCAAGTTCAATCTGAAAATATTGCATATCCTTTATTAAAAAATTCTCAATTAGCTGATGGTAAAACCTTAGCTACTTTATCTACTAGTGATTTAAAATATTTATCAAATAATACTAATTATATGAAATTATTTAATGGCAAACCAAAAGTTGCGAGTGCTAATGTTGAATTCAAAAGTTTAATGAAAGATGAATGTGTTGATACATGTAGTTCTGATAATAATTGTAATTTTGCTTTAGTCGGAAAACCTAACAATATAGGCGATAATCAATCATATAATCGTTTAGGCCAATGTGGTTTATATAAACAAGGTTCTGTTGAATTATCCGCTATCGATGGGTATGAAGTTTATAATAAAAAAAATAGTATTGAATATTCAATTGAATTCTTTCTTAAAATTAATAATTTAGTTAATGGTTGGCGTAATCTTATCCATATTGGTAATTCTGACCGTGAAAGATTTCCTGGAATTTGGATTGGCCCTAATAGCACTTATTTACATTTTGCAGTTAGAACATCTGATAATGATTATCAAGAAACTATTAATACTCAATCATTACCTCTAAAAGTTTGGAATCATATTGTGTTTACAGTTCAAGGAAATACTGTTACATATTATTTAAATGGTAAATTTTTCTCTTCCTCTAAATTAAAAGGTTTTCCTGAATTTCCTACTTCTGCAACAAATGTTTATGTTATTGACCCTTGGAATTTAGGTAATGCAACTGGATTTGAAATTGGTAAAGTTAATTGGTATCCTTTATTAGTTCCGGAAGAATTTGTTAATATTATATTTAATGATAAATCTAATTTATCAACTGATTGGAGATGTATGCAAAATGTTCCTACTCCTATTCGTCTTAATGGTGAAGGTAATGTAGAATGTGCTTCTAGTAATTCTAAAGACTGCCACTGGCGTTCTAATTATCAAGAATGTAATTCTGTAATTGCTAATATGCCTGTTCCTATGAAACCATTAACTTGTGGCAATTCTGCGTATAGCAATCCAGCACATTGGTGTGCTACCGGAAAAAGATATTTAGATGAAATTGAAAATGGTGCATGTAAATCATATGGTCTTGATAAAAAAAATCTTTCAAATGAATGTTTATTATCAATATGGAAAAATCAAGGATGCACTAATGAAGATATGATTAAAGGTTATCCAGATGATGGTTGGTGGAAACAACAAACTAGACAAGTTGTGGAAAATGATATGTTAGCATGGGCAACCTTATCCTCTGATAATCATAGAATAGCTTGTTACGGTGCTGATAAGAGAAATTGGCCTGAATCACAAAAATTTACTAAACTTAAAAATATGGACCGAGCAGGTTTTGATATAGAATGTATTCCTAATGTTAGTGAAGAAGTATGTAAAACTAAATGTTTAAATAATCCGAATTGTAAAAGTTCTAATTATGTTCATCCGAATGGTGTTTGGGGTAAATCAGGCGGGTGTTGTTATAAAACTGTTTCTGAAAATCCTAAACCTATCGTTGGTATAGATTTTTATCAACGTAGAGATGTTCCTCAACAATGGTCCGAAGTTCCAGGTGCATTAAAACAAGTTAATAATAATGGTAATATAATATGTGGTGTAAATTCTCAAAATAATATTTATTGTAAAACTGATGGTCAAAATGGTTGGGGACAATTACCAGGTGGTCTTACACATATTTCTGTTGATGGTGTTAAAGCATGTGGTATCGGATACCAAAATATTGTTTATTGCACTGATAACGTTAATTCTCCTAATTGGGTTCCAATACAAGGAACTGGAAAACAAATAGATATTGATAATGGTAAAATGGTTATAATTAGTTTAGATAATTCTCAATTATATGTAGCTGATTATAAGAAATCAAATTGGAAATTAATTACTCCACCTAATAATTCTTCAAAACAATTCATTAATGTTTCTATATTTAATACTACTATTGTTGCTATTGATACTAATTATGAAATGTTTTATGCTGATGATTTTAACAATCCTAATTGGCGTAAATTGTCTGGTAAATGGAAATATGCTAATATTGATAATGGTAATATTTGTGGTATGAATATGTCGGATGAAGTATTCTGTGGTAATACTAGTGGTAATTGGAATCAAAAACCTGGTAAAATGACTTCTATATCGATGAGTGGTCCTGTTTCTTATGCAACTGGTAAAGATGATAAAATTTATCGTATGGTTAATTTATATAATTCAAATTCTGAAAATAAAAATTTATGTGAAACCAAATATACTAATTGGGATGCTGCCGGTGGTAAAAGAACTAATTTTTTAGATAGACAAAATATTACATGTGGTGATTATAAATATTTAAATCAATTTCAATTAGAATATGACCCTAAATCAGACCTAGCTAGATATAAATATAAATGCTGTCCTATTGACCCTAATAAATATACTGCGTCATTAACTCAGAAAACTACTCAAAAAGATGATTCTGGACGTTGGGATGCTAGATATTTAGACAGACATAATCTTAATTGTGATAATTCGATGGGAATGAATCAAATGTTATTTCAATCTTTTTATGATACTGCTAATGGCAGTATGAGATATTTATATAACTGTGTTAACGTTAATAATAAATCTAATAATCAAAAAGTTCCTACTACAACTAGAAATGTATCTACTGAAATTGTTTCTGAAGGTCCAGATTTTGATAAATTAACACCATTAAATGTATCTTGTAATGATGATGAAGCTATTAGTAATTTACAATTAAAAAGAACAGCGTATAATAATCAATTTTTCTATCAATATAAATGCTCTAAATTAAATTCTTAAAAAAAATAAAATTATTTTATAAATATATTGAATAATTTTCTTTTTTTACTTTTATAATTGTTCTTATGGACCAATTATCAGAATAAAGCTTCTCATTCATTCTAATAATTTCATTTAATAATATTTCTTCATTCGATTCAATATTTTCTGTTAAAATTTTAAAATATTCTTCTTTTTTATTTTTTTCAACTTCGTGATATCTTCTTTCATAAATATTCTTGTATTTTTTATATAATAAATTATATTCTATTTCTGCTTTTTCAGAGTCTTCATCATATACTTTCACTGACTCATTATCTGAATCATCGTCTGAATCACTATCTGGTTCATTTTCATAAATTATTTGTTCTATGCATTCACAAATATTTACATATAAAAATTTATCAAAAATTTCATATAAAGATTGATAAATTTTTGTTGATGTCTCTCCATGTTTATAGTAAGAACTGAACACTATGTAATTATTCATTTTTTTATTTATATTCATTATCAATTTAATATTATAATCAATTTTTTTCTATTTCAATCAAATAATATATTATTATTAAATTTAATTAGTATTATTTTTATTTATACTAAATAAATTTTTATAAACTTGCTTAAAAATATACAAAAAAAAATTTAATAAATATACCAACTTTATACAACTTATTTACAGTTTATAAAATGATTTTAGATTAGCAATTTAGGCAAATTAAAATCATTTTTGTAATTTTAATGTCAAACGTTTTAATTTTTCTATAATCCTGAAATATTTATAATAATTGCAACTTTTTATAAATATATAATATTAATCGTAAAAACTATTTCATTCGTCAATTACAATATAAATTATACGACAATTTTAGTTAGATTTGATTTATTTAATATTAGTCAATGCATTGCGCATAATTAAATATGAGATTAATCGTAAAAACTATTTCATTCGTCAATTACAATATAAATTATACGACAATTTTAGTTAGATTTGATTTATTT
>JACCEA011135501.1_pt1 | contig 36663 bp, 27 predicted proteins | sample 7449851 | NCBI WGS metagenome assembly JACCEA01 (sample SAMN15323453, study PRJNA562643) | freshwater metagenome | isolation source: river surface water | place: USA:Blue River Watershed | collected 2017-08-18 | reverse complement strand
GAGCATGGACAAGTAGCAACAGTAGCATCGCTTCAGTCACATCAGCAAGTGGCGTTGTCACCGGTGTAGCTACCGGTTCAACCCTAATCACCTACACAGTTCCTAACGGATGCTTCAAGTCGGTGACATTCACTGTAACCGCTGCAAAGGAAGACATACTGTCTGAAAATGAGACAACAGCCTTCCGCGTATACCCGAATCCGGTATCAGGTATACTACACTTAGAAACGAGTAAATCGGGGGCATTCCGCATCATGTCTTACGATGGCAAATGTGTATTAGCCACACAGGTGCAGTCAGGGACAAATGTGATTGATATTCCGACGGAGCTTGCAGCCGGAATGTATATAGGTCAATTTGTTTCAGAGACCGGCCATCAACATATCGTTCGTTTGACGGTTGAATAACCTGCAAAATGAATAATAGGTAAAAGAGCCGCCCGATTTCCCGGAGCGGCTCTTTTTTTGTTCTGACCGATCCGATGGTTCAATCCCGGCGGACCTACGTGTTTCGTTATTTATTGTTCCGATATGGATTGTAAGACTTCTTGCGATAGTCGCCCCGTTTCCAGGCCTCAAAAAACTCACCCCATGCTATAGGGTTCAGAATGTTCATTGGTGGTCGCTGGCCGTAATAAACTGCCTCCTGTGCCTGCCGCTGCAACTGGCGTGCCTGTGCTTCTCTGCCGTCCATGGGCAAGGAATATGCAAGCATACGTAGCAGATAGGCATCGGTATTTTTTCTGGCTATCTCGTACTGGTCATTGGGAATGTGCCAATATTTAAAGGCGTAGTCGAATGCTTCTTTGGATGGCAAAGGACGGATAATAGTCTCAGGGAGATAAAATGTATCCTGCACCATAAGTTGAATCATCGAATAATACTGCCCTTGTATATCCTTTGGAACTACAAACGTCTTTGACCTGAAACCTATGCTGCTAAAGTCAAGCGTATCGCCTTTGTAACACACCAGAGAAAATACACCTGTATATTCCGATTCTACTCCCCTGTTCTTGTTTCTAACCAATACCGTAGCTCCGGGCACGGCCCTGAGGCTATCGGCGGTCATTACAACGCCATTTATCTGAATAATGTTGTCGTATCCGGCTTGACCGAACGAACTGAGCACCGAAAAAAGGGCACCGGAAAATATAGAAAAGGCAGAAAGTACCCTCATTCGTATCACGATATAAAATTAGTGCATTTAGTATATCCGGCAACAATCTTACAGAAGGAGCCGTCTATTCCGTCATAGACAAAATAAGTCCGTTTTACTGTACTTTTGTCGTCTTGTTTTTACACTTTAACAAAGGTTTATATGATAACGAAAGACGCTGTATTAGCTGCTCTGAGCCAGGTAGAGGAACCGGATCTGGGGAAGGACCTGGTGACGCTGAACATGGTGAAGGATATTGAGATCGATGGTAATAATGTTTCGTTCACTGTTGTACTGACTACGCCTGCTTGTCCGCTTAAGGAGATGATAGAAAAGGCGTGCATAAACGCAATAAAACATCTTGTCAGTAAGGAAGCCGTTGTTACAGTCAATATGACCTCCAACGTGAACAGCAACCGAAAGGACAACAAAGCTGTACTTCCTGGAGTGCGCAACATCATTATGGTGGCATCTGGAAAGGGGGGCGTAGGGAAATCTACAGTTGCCACCAATCTGGCTATTGGTTTGGCCAATGAAGGAGCAAAAGTGGGTCTGCTTGATGCCGACATATACGGCCCGTCCATACCTATAATGCTGGGGATGCGAGATGAACGCCCGAAAATGACGGAGGTGAACGGCAAAGGGATGATAGTGCCGATGGAGCGCTACGGCGTAAAAGCGATGTCTATAGGGCTTCTTATTGATGAAAAGCAAGCAGTGATCTGGAGGGGGCCTATGGCCAGCTCGGCGCTGAAGCAATTTATCTCTGACGTTTACTGGGAAGAGCTGGATTATCTGGTAGTAGACCTGCCACCGGGCACGGGAGACGTTCACCTGACGCTGGTTCAGACCATACCTGTGACCGGTGTTGTTGTAGTTTCCACCCCACAGGCTGTGGCAGCGGCAGACGCACGAAAAGCGATCATGATGTTCAAACAACCTCAGATCAACGTGCCGATACTCGGAATTGTAGAAAATATGGCTTATTTTACACCGCAGGAGTTGCCCGAGAACAAATATTACCTATTTGGAAAGGGAGGAGCCCGGAAAATGGCAGAACAATTCGAATTGCCATTTTTGGGTGAGATTCCTATAGTTCAGAGCATTCGCGAAGGTGGCGACCGTGGTGTACCGGCAGTTGTAGACGACGAACCGATATCGAAAGCGGCCTTTACAGAACTAGCGCAAGCGGTGGCACGAAATGTGGCAATGCGCAACGCTAATATGGAGCCTACACGAATTGTTCAGATGAGTGCTGAGTAAAAAACACTAACAAAAACAGATAAATATGAAGTTTGGATTGTCGTCTTTGTTGCTGCTGATGCTGGTGCAGCCTGCTATGGCTCAAAGAAAATACAACAAAACAATTCTTGGCCCGCTCCATATAGAAACAGTGAAAGTTCAGGGTGGCACGTTCGACCTCGGTAGTAACGACGGATCGGCTGACAGGAAGCCTGATCACACCGTTGTTCTTGACGATTTTTATATGGGGAAATACGAGATCAAACAGCAACAGTGGATGGCGGTAATGGATGAAAATCCGTCTTTCTACAAATGTGACGAATGCCCTGTGACCAACGTTTCGTGGGATGACGTGCAGGAGTACATTAGCAAAGTGAATAGCCAGACCGGCAAAAAATACCGGCTTCCAACAGAAGCTGAATGGGAATTTGCTGCGCGCGGAGGAGTTAATGAGCAATTGCGCGAGGGAAAACACATTCGCGGAGGAGTTAACGAACTGATGGTGGCAGATAATAAAAAAGGTCTGATGGTTCCCGAAAAAACAAAATCGGGCGAGCGTTTCAGCGGTCGTAAAGCAGGCCCGCAATCAATTGCATGGTACCTGAATAATGCTGACGGTCACGTGCATCGCGTTGGTCTGAAACAACCAAACGATCTGGGCATCTACGACATGTGTGGCAACGCCGAGGAATGGGTGGCAGACTGGTATGCACTCAACTATGGCAGTAAGGATACGGTAAGCAATCCTGCAGGCCCTGTGGGTGGAAAGTCGAAAGTAGTGCGCGGTGGTTCTTACGCGAGCACTGCAAATGAGACCATTGTTACAAGGCGCGCGGCATACCTGCCTGATACAAAGGCTATGTCGCTGGGTTTCAGACTGGTTGAAGTAAAATAGTCGTTACTTTTTTATACAAAGTGTGCCGCACAACTAAAGTGCGGCACACTTTTTTTCAAGTGGATGGTGCGATAGTTTTGCCTTATTTTTGTGTTACCCCCCACTGTTGACGAATAATAACTGCCGGAATTTCATTTTCAGGTTACATTACTACCAATGAAATGTAACACGACACAGACATTATGCAGCGTTACGGAGTCTTAATAATAATTGGCGCAATACTGTTCTTCCCGTTCCTGGGTGGCGTGCATTTGTTCGACTGGGATGAGATCAACTTTGCTGAATGTGCCCGTGAGATGATCGTCTCGGGCGACTACCTTCGCCCACAGATCGACTTCATGCCTTTCTGGGAGAAACCTCCGTTTTTCATATGGCTGCAAGTGTTGGCAATGAAATTATTCGGCGTGGGCGAATATGCAGCACGCTTCCCAAATTCACTTACCGGAGTTGTTACATTGTGTGCAGTTTATTATGCCGGCCGACGCGCCGTGAATGAAAAAGTGGGTGCGTGGTGGGCCATTCTGTTTGCAGCGTCTTGGCTACCCCACCTCTACTTCAAGTCGGGCATTATTGACCCGACATTCAACCTATTCATTTTCCTTGCATTCCTGCAGATATACTTACTTAAAGTTGGTAAGCGACCCGGAATACATGCAATGCTATCGGGACTGATGCTGGGTATGGCAGCAATCACCAAGGGGCCGGTGGCCATCCTTGTAGCAGGATTATCGTTTGTTGTATATCTGGTAATAAATAAGGGAACCGACGGATACCGTGTCAAACATCTGGCAACAATCATGCTGTTTGCGTTTGTCCCTGCTTTACTGTGGATAGGTAGCGCTACACTGATCCATGGAGCGGAATACGGACAATGGTACCTAAACGAATTCATCCAATATCAGATACGGTTATTCAGCACTGAGGACTCCGATCACGGAGGGCCATTCATTTATCACTTTGTAGTGCTGCTGATAGGGTGTTTTCCGGCTTCCGTTTTTTTGTTCCAGTACATCGGGAAAAGACAGGAGCGCAAGATAAATACTCATGGACTCACACAGTGGATGTGGATACTCTTCTGGGTAGTACTCATTTTGTTTTCTATTGTAAAAACGAAGATCGTTCACTACTCTTCTCTGTGCTACTTCCCGCTCACCTATCTGGCTGCAGTTCAGTTATACAACATCTCAGATCAGGGGGCGGCCATCAAAAAATGGGTACGGATACTGCTCTACTCCGTTGGCTCTATCCTTGCACTTCTTATCACCCTTCTCCCGGTAGTAGGCATCAACAAATACAAACTGGTGCCGTTTATTGCCGACAAGTTTGCAGTAGGTAATCTGCAGGCCAATGTACAATGGTCATATTTAGAATGTTTGTGGGGACTCGCATACATGATCGGGTTATGGATAGCAGTAGGGTATCTGAAACGCGACACCGGGAAAGGCCTGCTGCTATTGGTGGGTGTGCAAGTTGTGATGATACAGGTGACCATACTACATTTTACACCTAAGGTAGAAGGATACACACAAAGGGCGGCTATCGACTTTTTTCAGGGAATGGCCGGCAAGGATGTCTATGTGCAACCTTTGGGCTACCGTAGTTATGCCAACTTGTTCTACACAAAAAAGAACGCGTCAACGAAACCGGAATACATCTACTACCGCACGGATGAAAAAGGACGAAAAACACCGGAGGCAAACAGCCACTGGCTGCTGTATGGAAAGACTGACAAGCCCACCTACTTTATCTGTAAGATCAATGATAGTGCAGAATACGCAGCAAAAACGCACCTAAAGTTGCTGTATAGTAAGAACGGATTTGTGTTCTTCAAAAAAGCAGAATAGTCAATATCTATCTGATATCGCGGCGCGCCTTACATCAATTCCCTCAACTTAGCGATAACTGTGTCCACCTCAGCTTTGGTGTTGTGCTTGCAGAAAGAAAACCTAATCGGCACCACATCACCAGCCTTCCCTTCGTTTATTGCCTTGATAACATGACTAAGCGATGATGCACCGCTTGTGCACGCGCTGCCACCGCTTACGCAAATACCGGCCATATCCAGATTGAAGAGCAGCATCTCAGACTTTTCAGAATGGGGGAAGGATACATTGAGCACTGTGTACAAACTATTGCCAAAAGTATCGCCGTTGAAAACAACATCGGGGAAGTTTTCTTTCAGTTTATCGGCCATGTATAACTTGACACTCCTGATGTGCTCGCTGTCCTGTTCGTATCTGCTCGTCGCCATTTCCAGCGCTTTTGCGAACCCTACAATGCCATATAAATTTTCCGTTCCGGCACGCATATTGCGTTCCTGCGAACCACCGTTGAGATAAGGTTTAATAGACACATTTTCGTTAACATAGAGAATGCCCACACCCTTGGGACCATGAAACTTATGGGCGGCACCATTGATAAAATGAACGTAGATCTCTTTGAGATTGAAAGGATAATGCCCAACCGTCTGCACAGTATCGCTGTGAAAAATAGCATCGTACTTGCGACACAACTCACTAACTGCTTTGATGTCCAGCAGATTCCCAATTTCGTTGTTGGCGTGCATCAAAGTAACAACACTGCGCACCTTCCTTGAAGCTAACAAACTTTCGAGGTCAGCCAAATCAATGTGACCATGCTCAGTCAGCTTCACAAAACTCAGGTCTGCCTGACCTGTATGAGCGTAATACTCAACAGTATGCAGCGTAGCATGGTGTTCCAACGGTGAAGTGATGATGTGCTTGCAACCAAGATCCCTGATGGCAGCTGCAATGGCTGTATTCGTACTTTCAGTTCCGCCCGACGTAAAGAAAATCTCTCCGGGTGCTGCATTGAGCATGCGTGCAACAGACTTCCTGGCATTTTCGATAGCCAATTTGGTTTCCCTACCGTACGAATAAACCGAGGAAGGATTACCGAATTTTTCAGTGAGGTATGGCATCATTGCATCCAGAACCTCAGGATCGAGTGCCGTTGTTGCAGCATTATCAAAATAAATACGACTCATCAGGAATAATTGGGACGCAAAAATAATCGAATTATTGCGATTTTATTAATGAAGGGGAAAACTCGACAGATAGAATAACGCAGAAAACGCCAGATCAGAAGCTACGCATCTTCCAAACCCCGTACATAGCCTCTTTAATGATGCCGCCGGACATTTTAGAGACACCTTCTTTGCGATCACGAAAGGTTATGGGAACCTCGTCTATTTTAAAACCGAGCTTCCAGGCGCGGTATTTCATCTCTATCTGGAAAGCATACCCCACGAAATGTACTTCGTCAAGCGGAATTGTGCTCAGTACCTTGCGCCTGTAGCAAATAAATCCGGCGGTGGGGTCATTCACCGGCATCCATGTAATTAATTTAGTATACATAGCGCCGCCTTTAGAGATAAAAATCCTATCCCATGGCCAGTTCACGACTTTACCGCCCTTTGTGTACCTGGAACCAACAACCACATCTGCCGTGGTACTGCAAACAGCATATAACCTGTTCAGGTCCTCCGGGTCGTGAGAAAAGTCGGCGTCCATCTCAAAGATGTACTCATAACTGCGCTCCAATGCCCATTTGAATCCGGCTATGTATGCTGTCCCAAGCCCCAATTTGCCCTTCCTTTCCAGCAAGTGTATCCGTCCGTTAAATTCGGACTGTAACGACCTGACGATACCCGCGGTGCCATCAGGCGAACCGTCGTCAACTATGAGAATATGGTAATCACCGAACAGTGAAAGCACTTTCCGGATAATCTTTTCAATATTCTCTTTCTCGTTATAGGTCGGTATAATTACAAGCTTATCCAAAAGAATCGGGCAAATTAGACGGCAAAATAAGTATTAACTGATGAAATGTGGCCAAAAAAATGCTAAACTTTCAATCCGGCCTTCTTCAACTTCATCCTATTAAGGATCTCGGAAATCTTTTGTTTGGTGTGTAAGGCGAAATCGGCCTGCATCATCCAGTCATAATATTGAGGTTCCGCAGTAAAAATATCCTCTACCCTTCTGCCTTTGTGTTTGCCGAAATTAAACACGGGATGTCCGTCCTTCATTATTATTCGACGCGCATAGTCTACGTAATCATCGTTGTTGGTGAACTGATGCAGCGACGGGACATCTTTTCCGAGGGTGGCGTATCTGTCCAGCTGAGCTTCGAGTACTTCGATGGTAGCGTCAATGTCGGCCTCAGCGCTATGCGCATTGTCAAGCTGTTTGTTGCAATAGAAACTAAGAGCGGCACTCAATGTGCGAGCCTCCATCTTAAAAAAGATCTGCTGCACATCTACCATGTGACGATCGGTAAAATCGACGTTAATACCAACGCGCAGAAACTCCTCGGCCAAAAGTGGAAGATCGAACTTGCTTGAATTATATCCGCCAAGATCACAGCCTTTAATCCAATCGAACAAGTGATGAGCGATCTGTTTGAAAGTAGGGCAATCTGCAACGTCCTTATCAGATATGCCGTGAATGGCGGTCACTTCCGGTGGTATGGGAATACCCGGATTTACGCGCTTTACATATTTTTCCCTCTTGCCATCGGGAAGCAGCTTCACGAAAGCCAGCTCCACGATCCTGTCTTTGACATGATCGGTCCCGGTAGTCTCCAGGTCAAAAAATACTATCGGCTTTTTTAAATTCAGTTGCGACATTGGTGGTGTTTCTAGTGCGAACTTACGGTATTCCAGTCAATTCCATCAAACGTACCGGAACTCATAAGCAGGAGGAAAACGGGACGATCTTTTCCCGAGATACGATCGCGCACCAATGCCTCTAATTGGCTGCTATTGTCAACGACCGTGAGGTCGTGACGGTCGAAGTAACCCTTGACAGTATTTGCAGACAAATTGGGTAGTTTTTTGAGGCTTAGCGCATGGTGGCTGAAAAACACAATGGCATCATCGGCGCCGTTCATACTTCCGCTGTACTCTGAAAGGAATTGTTCATTGAGACTACTGTATGTGTGCAACTCAAAACATGCTACCAAGTGATGGGTCGGGTAAGCCTCACGCACCGCATCGAGGGTTGCCTTCAACTTGCTGGGAGCGTGAGCAAAATCCCTGTAGACAAGCAATCCGGGCTCTTCTTTCACTTTTTCAAGCCTACGGGCCGCACCGGTGAAAGACGCAATTGCTGCATAACAATCTTTTTCGCTCACACCAAGTTCCATACAGACATCAATAGCGGCCTGCATGTTCAGCAGGTTATGCCTGCCAAATACAGAAACATGAACCTGACCGTCTGCTGTTTCCATGACCGGATAACCGTTTTCGTAATGAAATGGCGGTGTCACATAGGCACGGGCATCGGTCTTACCGCCAGAACCAGCGATCACCCTGATCACCTCGGTGTCCTCTCCATTGTAGAAGACTTTTGTGCCATGCTCCATGCCCAACAAATACTGCTCAAACTGATTGAAATAGATGTCATAGGTAGGAAAAACATTGATGTGGTCCCACGCAATACCGCTCAACACACTGATGTGCGGATGATAAAAAAATATTTTGGGTCGCTTTTCTTCGGCAGATGCAGGATACTCATCTCCTTCCAATACTATCAATGGCGCATCGGTGAGGCGAACCGACTGATCGAAACCGGCTACGCGAGCACCCACCAGATAATCAAAATCAACACCCTGATTCTTCAGGATATGCATGATCATGGATGTGATAGTAGTCTTTCCGTGACTGCCTGCAACCACTATCCTTTTCTTGTTCTTGCTTACCTCGTAAACGTATTGCGGAAAGGAATAAACCGGAATGCACGCAGCTTTTGCAGCCAGGAGTTCAGGATTGTCGGCCTTCGCGTGCATGCCAAGCACCACAGCATCCAACGCACCGGTTATCTTCTCGGGAAACCAACCGAATTGAGGTGGAAGTAACCCTTCTGCAGCCAGATTACTTTTGGCAGGATCGGTTATTTCATCGTCGCTGCCGGTGATCAAATATCCTTTTCTATGTAGTGCAAGTGCCAGCTGGTGCATGATGGCACCACCAATAGCTATAAAATGTATTTGTTGCATGTTGTTTTGCTACTTTTCGTATCTTCGTACAAAGTTAATCGAGCTTTTTACTATTCATAACCAAATAAGTATGCAGCTACTTTCCAGAATGAAGCGTGTATTACCCATCATAGCGATCATTGCATTGATCTCTATTTCATCTTGCGGCACCAAGAAGTATGGTTGTCCAGGTCATATGTTCACGCCACCAACGCTGCTGAAGTAATCCTAACCGGATCTATCCTTTATACTTATAAATGTAGCAAGAGTAGCTATCGCTGATCTTGTAGGGTAACTTATTGATGATAGTGCCGAAGAAATTCGAGTACGTTCCGTCTTGTATTGTCGCAATCAGCTGGTAATGGTCGTTAAGAAATGCGGGCTCATAATACTGCTTCATATCATTGCCCTTCTTCAGCATTACGTACTGAATTTTGTGCGCAAGGATGTATTGTGTCAATTCTGCCACCGACCCGTTCATTTGGGTGGTGAGGTAAGAACAGTTCTTTTTGCGAGCGATGTAGTAGAACTCAAAGTCGCCGAAAACAGATGAACCAGACTCCAAAAAAGGTGAAATGCGCTTTTCGTTGCGCACAGGGTCGTGTTGCGGTATTGTTGACACAATGTAGGCTGCCTTAAAAACAAAAACACCCGCAAACATGATCGCAATAGCACCCGTGGTAAATTTAAACAATCGGCTTTCCACGAGCTGAAAGGATATACCTACCAGCAACAGTGCGACAAAGGGAATAGCCAACGTAAAATAACGCCCCTCGATACCTCCATTCACTATAGCCACAAAAGACGCTATTGCGGGTACAGTGAACAATGCCAGATGTACATCTGTTTTAAAACGGTCTTTCAGCCCGAAATATCCTACAGCGATAAAAGAAAACAGGAAGATGAACAGGTTGTAGCGAATACGGAAATGCGTGCCCATACCCAAGTGATCTTTCAGGTAGGTAGCCTTTTGGGTAAAGTCGATATACTCTGTGATGCCGCCGAAAGTGAGGTACACCCACAAATAATACACCAACGCGAACGAAACACCTATGATGACGTACTTCATAAATACCTTCAGCCGGTCAGCGCTAACTAAAGCCAACATCTCGTATAGGAAATAGGCAATAAAAACGGGGAATGCGTATACAAACCGAGGATTGGTGAGTATGGAGCTACACAACAGCACGCCTGTTATCGCCGGAAACAGGTACGATGAGGCCTTGCCACCATTTTCAGATGTACGAAATGAAAGATAGGCCAGAAAAAAGAACGTAAGCCCAATAAAGTCCATGCGGCCGGAATGCAGGAACTGGTTGAAGTTGGGCTCAATTGCAGTAAAGACCACCGCAGCTATTGCCAGCTCTTGGCGCAATCGTAATTTTAAAGCAATCTTGTAAATGATAAATAAAGACAAAAAGCCAAACAGCATATTTGTGATACGAACAGTGAAAATGCCGTAACCAAATGTCTTTATCATGAATGCCTGCCACACAAAGTATACAGGTCCGTAGTTTAATTTCTCGGCAGGTTCTCCCAAAATACGCACCTGCTCGAACAAAGTCCCGTCCTTCATATATGACTCTGTCATGCTGAGGAAGGTGATCTCATCGAACCATGGAAGAGGCGAGTAAATGAGCGTAGCCAAATGGTACACAACATAAATGACTGCCAGTACCCATAATACCACCCTATACTTTCTACTCATTCTCGTGATAACTAATTGGAAAGGAAATCTAATCGGATTTAATCAACTACTTCGGACTCTATGATCTTTTTCTTGATAATATATAATGGCCGACCCTTCACCTGAAAGAAGATACGCAAAACGTATTCGCCGATGATGCCTAAAGAAATGAGCTGAACACCGCTGAAAAGAATTATTGCAAATAACAAGGCGGTGAAACCCTGCGGAACGTTGTGATAAATATACTTCTGCACCAGCGTGTTGACCAAATAAATAAGCGACACCAGTATAGCGAATAACCCGAGATTGGTAATAAGTTTGATCGGGAACTCGCTGAAATTGAAAATGCCGTTGTGGGCCAATTTCAACAGTTTCTTGAACGAGTATTTTGAATCACCGGCAGCCCTGCTGTCGCGTTCATACTCATAGCCGATCTGTTTAAAACCTATCCATGTTCGCATACCCCGGATGTACCGGCTTTCCTCGGGCATCTTGTTCAACACATCCACTACCCTTCTGCTTATCAAAGAAAAATCGCCGCTATCTAGAGGAATATCAATGTAGGAGATTGATTTAAGAATCCTGTAAAACGTATGGTAGGCCATTTTCTTAAAAAATCCCTCCTTGCGCTTTTTACGAACTGCATAAACAACATCATAACCTTTTTTGTAAAGATCATAGAAGTCCGGCAGCAGTTCAGGCGGATCCTGGAGGTCACCATCTATCACCATTATTGCCTCTGTGCCTCTTGCCGATGACAGCCCTGCGCTCAATGCCAGCTGGTGCCCGTAATTGCGCGCCAACAGTACCGCATGATACCGTTTGTCGGTTAGCGATAACTGCTGGATCAGTTCGGCCGTATTATCCCGGCTTCCGTCATCCACCAACACCACTTCCACCGACATAGGAAGGGTATCGATCAGTTTATTGATCCGTTCTACCAGCTTTGGCAGAACCTCACTTTCGTTGTAAAGCGGAATAACAAAAGATACCTGAGGAAGCATGTTTTTCAGTAATAGAACAATAATACCAGCCGATTTCTCATGTAAATACTCTTTTATCCGGGCAAAAACATGAAAAAAAACAGACCTTCGGCTCAAAAGTAATCGAAAAATGCAAGCTTTTATAGCACCTGCCTGTTGCAGTAATCGGCACTATTGGGAAGCCACCACGGGCATAAAGGCATTTTAAGATAACATTTAATATAGTTCTCCTAATTTTACAGACTAAATGTGGTGTGCCGCACCTCCCGATGTTCGCGACAAGGTTATTATTTACGGTTTTTCTATCGCTTTTTTCCATTTTGGGTAGGGCGCAAACCGACGTCCGGGCTTTCAAGGAAGTACAATTCTCGTCAGACAGGGTGACAACTGCATGGAAACGGTATTCTGACAGTGTTAAACACTCTTTTGCTGCATTTGGCATTACCTGGCCGACCTGCGAGGTATTTTTGAGGGCGTTTAAGTCGCAGAATGAAATGGAGTTGTGGTCACGCAATAACTCTTCTGAACCTTTTAAGCTGATAAAAACGTTAAGGATATGCGCCATATCCGGATCATTGGGCCCAAAACGTCAGCAAGGTGACAAGCAAGTACCGGAAGGCTATTACTTTATAGATGAATTTAACGCCAACAGTGAGTATCATTTGTCGTTGGAGATCAATTATCCTAACTATTCGGACCAGACACAAACGAAGGGCGCACGCCCGGGTGGTAATATTTTTATTCATGGTGGCTGCCTGACTGTAGGTTGTCTCCCAATGGGCGATGAGGGCATCTCTGAATTATACACGGCATGCCTCGGAGCACGCGTAAACGGGCAAGAGCATATTCCGGTGCATATCTACCCCACCAGAATGACGCAAAAAGGAATCAATTACCTGATGAGTTCCTATCCCGGAAATACAGAAAAACATCAATTCTGGGCTTCCCTGAAGGCGGGATATGACTATTTTGAACTACACCACCAACCGGCACCTGTACTTTACAGTTCCGACGGAAAATACCTGAACCAATAACACAATACTTCATGAGGAAACACAAACACTTTAGCTTTAATACTCTGCAAATTGCATTAATTGCACTTTCATCATTTCTGCTTACTTCCTGCGAAAAGGAGGTACAGATAGATCTGAAAAGCTCTCCTCCGCAAGTGGTGGTGCAGGGTTCCATTGAATCTGGCAACATCCCATTCGTTGTACTCAATTCATCCATGAGTTTCTTTTCTAAGGTCGATCTGGGAACATTGGAAAAGAGTTTCATCCACAACGCAATTGTGACCGTTTCTGATGGCAGCAAAACGGTGACACTCAAAGAATATACCGTAGACACTGGTGTGTCATTCAAATATTCAGTCTATACCATTGACACTACAAATTTCAGTTTGAATAATCTGATACTGGGCGAAGTGGGAAAAACATACACGCTGTCTGTTACCTATGAAGGCAAAACATATACCGGCGTCACAAAAATACCTGACCCGCAAGGGCTGGACAGTATGTGGTTTGCAGAGCCTCTTTTTGCCGGCAATACAACACCCGACAGCGCCCGCCAACTTTTTGTCAGCTATTCTGACCCGGACTCTACGGGAGACTACGTGCGTTATTTCACAAGCAGGAATAATGACCCGTTCTATCCATCCGAAAACTTCAGCGATGAGATAATAAACGGCAAAAAACTGAACCAGATCGGGCTGGTAGCAGGTTACCAGGAAACGTCTGGGACGTCCATAAGCCGCGATTCTCTCCTATACTTCTTTCCAGGCGAAACAGTCACCCTCAAATGGTGCGCCATAGACAAGGGGGTATACCAGTTTTATAACTCGCTTGAATTTGCAAAGGGTGCTGTTGGTAACCCATTCGCAACTCCCATCAACCCGATAACTAATATGAAAAACGGCGCACTGGGTGTTTGGGCCGGATACGGTGTATATGAAAAAACAATGACAGTACCCCACAAATGAGTATACTCAGGGGTGTTTTCGTGAATTTTTCGCATCTTTAACGCCCGATAAAAATATTTTTAATCTGCGAAAGCAGTACAATTACATAGACGATGAACGCGAACGAAAAAGTACATTGCCTGATAATAGGATCAGGTCCGGCAGGCTACACGGCCGCCATTTATGCCTCACGTGCCAATCTGAAACCGGTGCTGTACCAGGGAATGCAACCCGGTGGTCAGCTTACTATAACTACTGAAGTAGAGAACTACCCCGGTTACCCAAACGGAATCATGGGGCCTCAAATGATGGTAGATTTTGAACAACAGGCGCAACGCATGGGTGCTGATATCCGTTGGGGAATGGCAACCAAGGTAGACTTCTCGGTTCGCCCATTCAAAGTTGAGATAGATGAAGAAAAATGGATAGAGGCTGATTCCGTGATCATAGCCACCGGTGCTTCGGCCAAATGGCTGGGACTGGAATCAGAACAAAGGCTGAACGGGCACGGCGTGTCGGCATGTGCAGTTTGTGACGGATTCTTCTTCAAAGGTCAGGAGGTAGCCATAGTTGGCGCCGGTGATACAGCATGTGAAGAGGCGTTGTACCTTTCTAAACTCTGTAGTCAGGTTCACATGATAGTGCGTCGTGGTGAGATGCGCGCCAGCAAGGTGATGCAGGACAGGGTGTTGAAGACAGCAAACATCAAAGTGTACTGGAACTCAGAAACGCTTGAGGTAATGGGAGAAAACAAAGTTGACTCTATCAAACTTCTGAATAACAAGACTAATGAGGAAACCATTGTTCCGGTTAAGGCGTTTTTCGTAGCTATCGGACACCAGCCCAACTCAAGCCTTTTCAATGGCATTCTGGATATGGACGATCAGGGCTACCTGATCACACAGCCCGGCTCTACCAAGACCAATATTGAAGGTGTGTTTGCCTGCGGCGATGTACAAGATAAAATATACAGGCAGGCAGTAAGTGCTGCCGGAACCGGATGTATGGCGGCATTGGACGCTGAGCGCTATCTGGGCGCTATGGGGTTACATTAACAATCAATATCTGATAATGGAAAAAAATAAAGCGGCACAACTGCCGCTTTATTTTTTATTGCCCACGCCTTCTGAAATCGTTGTCGCGGTGCATCATCATATCATCCTGCTTTTCGGGTTCAGGCGGTGCGCCCGACTTGAATTTCCTTATCGTATAGGTAAGTTGTGCCATAAAATACTGGCGCAACACGTTGGTATTGGCATTCTCGAAGTAAGTCTCCGTAACTGTGCGGACTACACTGGTATTTTGGTTCAGGATGTCGTATACACTGATCCTTGCCTCCAGTGTTTTCTTAAACATCTTATACCCTACATAGGCTCCCCATAAATTAAAGTTCTGAGCACCCGTGCCGCTAAACCCGGTGTAGTAGTTATTGGAGAAGTTGGTATTGAAAACAAAATTCTCAAGGAACACCCAATTGAATCTTACCGATGCAACGTGGTTATAAAAATTATTAGCCACCTGCGATTGAATGCTGTTGCTCACCACGTTATAATTGCCGGTATAGGACACAGTGAAATCGATCTTATCACTGATATTGCTACTCAGCACCGCACCAAAAGAAGGAACATAATTCATTGCCTTGTTCATCGCATCGTTGACGAGACCAGGTGTGATATTATAATTAAGGCCTGCATTCAGGTTAAGGTTGCTCTTGATGAGCGAGACCGGGAACCCGTAAGTGATAAAGAACCGTGAGCTGAAATAGCCGTCGAGATTGACCGGGCGGGTTATTTGGCTACCCCTATTAATAAGGATAGAAGTACCCGAAACCTTGTCAGTGAAGAGACTGTCCCTAGAAGGCTGGTAAACGGCTGATCCTACATAATCGAAAGTCTTGTTAGCGTAAATATTAAGGAACAGATTGCGACCTGTTGTTGCTTTGGTGAGGCCATAGCGCACCACAAAGGTGTGCTCGTAAGACTGCTTCAGATCGGCATTTCCGGTCTTCATTAACAACGGGTTTGAGATATCTACGACACTCTGCAATTGCGTGATGGAGGGTGCATTGGTATTGGTTCGGTACATTACCCGCATATTGCGACCATCGGCAGCCCGAAAATTGTAAAAAGCATTAGGTAGAACATTAAAGAACGACCTGTTGATATGGGCCACTAAAGGAAACTCCTGATCTCCTGCAAGGTTGGCCTGCTGAACATTGACCCCAATATTGAAACTTGTCTTTTTGTCGCGCTCTCCTACCCTGAAACTAACGCCCCCGCGTTGTGTAGTGTAAGTGTTGGCGTAACTGTTTGAGAACAGTGTGTCTTGCTTTGAATATTCGCCTGTGACTGCATCCTTACTGTATGTCATTTTATCGGATACCGATTCGCTGAACGATGGGTTATAACTGAATTGGAGTTGCCCTTTCTTCCCTATCGGCTCGGTGTATGTGAGGTTGGTCGAGACGTTAGCGCCATCGCTTAGCAAATCGTAGCGTTGATCCCTGCCTACCGCCGTAACAACAGAATTATAATAGAGATTTTGCGAGTAGTTGGACCCTTCGCCTGTCTTTTCATTGGCACCGCCATTTACATTCAAGGAGATGGTGCGCCTTGGTTTCCTGAATTTATGCTGATAAAGCAAATTACCTGAAGCATTGTACCCATCGTTTAATAATGACGTAGCGTTATTTGTTGAACTTTGAAGTATATCTGCTGCCAGCGTCCTTGCATATGACGATGTCGACGCATCATTGTGCTGCAGACTTAAAGACGGAGAAAAAGTGATAGAATTTGCTGAATCTATCGTGTACTCGAAACGCATATTGAACCGATGATTCAGATTGTTTGTGGAGGACAGGCTGCTATCGTCGTAAAGAGACGAATTGGACGGACCCGCAAAATACGTGCGGGAAGTGCGCGAGTCATTGTTGTTATCAGTGCCATTGAAAAAATAACTACCAGACACTTTCAATTTCTTGCCCCAGCTATCGGAATAGTTGAACCCGAAAGAATTTGTAGCGCTGATACCACTTTGCTGACCCACCATAAAATTATTGGAACCTCCGCCACCACCACGACCACCCGGTCCTCGACCACCACGGCTTTGCCCGCCACCTAGTCCCAGTACATCTTCCTGACTAAAACTCTGTTGATTGATGTTATTGGCAAGTCCTAAAATGGTTATGCGCCTATCGCCGTTAAAGAAGTTTATGTTTCCACCGGCAAGATACCTGTCGTCCGTTCCATATCCTGCATATAGTTTCCCGAATACCCCTTCACTCTTATTGCGTCTGGTAATGATATTCATGGTCTTTTGCGCATTGCCATCATCAAAACCGGTGAACATTGACTGATCGCTTAACTTGTCAAAGACCTGTATCTTGTCTATCACCTCGGCCGGCAGATTCTTCAGCGCCAGTGTGGGGTCTGTCCCGAAAAACGGCTTTCCGTCCACCAGCACCTGCTGTACTGCCTCGCCGTTCACTTTTACCCCTGTGTTATCAGACGTTATCCCGGGCATTTTAGCAGCCAACTCTTCTGCTGTGGCATCAGGGTTGGTTTTATAGGCATCTGCATTAAACTGGCTGGTGTCGCCTTTCTGCTCTCCCCTTATTTGGCGACCGGAAACGGTAACACCTTTCAGCTCTCTGGCACTCGACTCCATCTCTAAAGAACCCAATGTGATATCCTTGCCGGCAACGTCGACAGAACGCCTCACTGTGCGGTAACTCACATATCGCAGTGTTAGCTGATACTTACCATCACTTACATTACTGATGCTAAAATCACCGTCAATGGCGGTGACTGTCCCGGTCTTTTTTGTTGAATCTACCACATTTACAAGCATCACAGTAACCCCTGACAGTGCTGACGCGTCCTTCTTGTCTATGACATGTCCCGACACAATTCGCCCCTGACTATAAGAGCAAACGGACGCCAACATCATAGAAAAGAAAAATATGGCAACTGAACAGAATTTCATAGGCATTCAATATGAGTCTATATCAAGAAAGTACTCCCGGCAATTCGCCGGGAGTACAACATTATGATATGACTGCTGATAATACAATTCGTTTAATGAGATGCAAACGGAGATCACTGCAGTAATGCAAGTGATCTTGTGATGCGCTCGAGCGCCTCGCGCAGATTCTCAATAGAGTTTGCAGTGGATAACCTGATACATTGCGGACTGCCGAACGCGCTTCCACTCACAGTAGCCACATGCGCCTCGTGCAACAGGAACATACTCAGATCCACGTCATTCTCGATCACATGTTCGCCATATCGTTTTCCGAAGAATGCGCTGATGTCGGGGAAGGCGTAAAAAGCTCCTCCGGGATTATTCGCTTTTACCCCGGGGATCTTTTTCAATGCAGCCGACACGAAATCTCTACGTTGTTTGTAGGCTGCAACCATCTCGTGGGTAGGACCAAGATCACTCAGTAATGCCGTGATGGCAGCACGTTGAGTAATGATGCTTGCACCAGACGTAAACTGCGATTGGAGCTTATCACATGCCTGTACCAACTCACGTGGTGCAGCCATGTAACCAAGACGCCAGCCGGTCATTGCAAATCCTTTCGACATGCCGTTGATCACCACTACCCTATCCCGTATCTCAGGGAACTGCGCTATACTTTCGTGCCCGCCGATAAAATTGATATACTCATATATCTCGTCGCTGATGATGCAGACTTGTGGATATTTTTTGAATACCTCCACGAGTGCAGCTAACTCATCACGGGTGTATACACTGCCTGTAGGGTTGCAAGGCGAGGAGAACATGAACAACTTGGTCTTTGGCGTTATCGCCGCTTCCAATTGCTCAGGTTTGAGCTTGAAATCAGATTCAATACCGCAATGAATGTACTTCACCACCCCCTCTGCAAGCTGCACCTGAGCGGCGTAGGTAACCCAGAATGGTGTAGGTATGATCACTTCATCTCCCGGATCGACGAGGCAAAGAACAGCATTCACCAAGGAGTGTTTGGCACCGGTTGAAACCAATATTTCTGACGTGGAATAATCAAGGTTATTATCTCGCTTCAGTTTGGTGCAAATAGCCTCGAGTAACTCATGGGTACCCGCTACCGGTGTATATTTGTTGTACCCTTCGTTGATTGCTGCTATCGCTGCGTTGCGGATGTGTTCCGGCGTCTTAAAATCCGGTTCACCAAGGCTAAGATCTATTATATTGATTCCCCTTGCTTTCATCTCGCGGCTCATTTTGGCCATCTTAATTGTCTGCGGCTCGGAGAATAAGTTCAGTCGTTGAGCTAGTTGCATCTGCTGGTTCTGATATTGATAATTACAAACCTAAGGAAATTCGTGAATGTTCTTCAAAAGGCTTTGTAAATATAGGCAATTGCACAAATACCAGCATATGTAAGGCAGTGAACATTTTCTTTTACTTTTACCGTTCAAACACACAGAATTGAGCAGCGAAAAGCAGATAATGTTCCAAAACCGGTTGGCGAAGGTATATAAGCACTTCAGCAAGATAGCCCGCAAACAAGAGATCGCGTGTTACCGATTTTACGACCATGATCTGCCTGAATTCCCCTTCGCTATTGACTGGTATAACGGCGCTGTACATGCTGCCGAGTACAAACGGCGCCATGGTATGGAAGACGAAGAACATGAGGCCTGGCTGCAAGCGTGCCGCGAGACCATTGCGGGCGTTCTGGAAATCGATGCTGCCAACATATATATGAAAGTCCGCCAGCGAAAGGCGGGACGCCAGGGTCAGTACGAGAAATTCAATGAGGAAAAGGTGGAAAAAATAGTTCCTGAGGGCGGCCTCAGCTTTATTATTAATCTTACCGACTATCTTGACACCGGTCTATTCCTCGATCACCGTATTACAAGAGGCATGGTGCGCAACGAAGCAAAAGACCTCGATGTGCTCAATCTATTCTGCTATACAGGGTCTTTCAGTGTCTATGCCGCAAATGGCGGTGCAAGTACTGTGACCTCAGTAGACATGTCAAAGACCTATATCAACTGGGCAAAACGCAACATGCAGTATAACAAGCTGTACAAAAGCGAACAACACGAATTTATTCATGCCGATGTGATGGAGTGGATAGACTACATGCCGAAAGACAGTTATGATATTATCGTCTGCGACCCACCTACCTTTTCAAATAGTAAGCGAATGGAAGACACATTCGATGTGCAAAGAGATCACGTGAAACTGCTGAAGAAACTCCTTCAGGGTTGCCGCGAGGGAGGAAAGATCTACTTCAGTAACAACTACCGGAACTTTGTTCTGGAACGCGATTCTATTCCCGCAGTGTCTGTAAAAGACATTACAGCACTCACCACACCATTCGATTTTCAGGGGAAATTGCACAGAAAATGCTACCTGATAACTAAATAGGACAAAGTTCCCTATTCAACCGAAATCTTCATAGACGATATACCTTCTGACGAACGTACGGTCACCAGATACATTCCCGCGCTGAAACCCGACACATCTATACGATGTACATCGGTGTTGCCCGTGAGTATTTTTTGTATGTAAACATCTCTGCCTGTTACATCCGTCAGGGTAATTGTGGCGTCAACACCAAACCCGTGGGTACTTACAATATTCACAAATGATTTCGCCGGCACAGGGTATGCAAAAAATCCTCCGGCATTATTTACATCAGACACTGCATTCACAACAAATGGCATAATGGTGCGGTTACCTGTATGCCTCTTGAAAGTCACATCTGCCACTGTCAGCTTTGCTGCAGTAACTGATACAACCGAAGACGGTGTAGTATAGTATTGGTAGTACTCAGGGTAAACAACGTAGCTTCCTTCTGCAATACTGCCAAAAGAGTATTTGCCCTCTGCATTGGTGTATGTATGTGTTAATATCTGACCGGTAAGGGCATCCTTCAGAAATACAAGAACTCCGGCATCTGCCACTTCGCCGGCCGTTCCCTTTCCTGCCCCTGAGTATACATAACCACTTATAGTGCCCGGACCCGAAGGAAGCGAAGCATATACCATATTAATATCAGCTACATTACCACCTCCTGATATATGTTCACTAATAGTTGCCATTGCCCAGTAGGCTGAGGCTCCCGCATAGGTAGGCACATATCCACTTATACCCGGAATAGTCCCTTGCAGCTCAGCCAATACATAGTATTTACCAGCAACTTTGCTGGTGAAACCGAAATAATACCCGACACCATCAAAACATGTAGTTGCAGAATCGGTGGCCAGTATTGTACTGTCTGATGGGTCAACTCGCATCAGGAATACCTTGACATCAGGAACGGCAGGTGGTGCACCCGCAAAGGATACATACCCCTTTATACGATCGCCGTTTAGCGTCACTACAGCAGTATTGGAACAACCAAAACCGTTGACTCCCGTTACAGTATAAGAAGACGTGGCAGTTGGATTGACCCACGTAGTGGCACAAGCCGTGCAGGATAGTCCAACAGAAGGCGCCCATGTATAAGAAACGATACCCGATCCGGTGGCGTTCATGGTATATCCGCCTCCGCATCCATCGGGCATGAACGATGCAGATATCGTTGGAAGCGGGTTAACAGTTAGCGTTTTTGTAGCAATACACGACCCGATTGCGTAGGTCATTGTCACTGTCCCGGCACTTACACCGGTCACTACTCCTGTACTGCTTCCGATGGTGGCAATTGTGGCTACCGGCAAACTGCTACTTGTCCACGTGCCACCCGCTATCGTATCTGACAGCGCAACAACAGAGCCTACACAAACCGATGAAGAACTCGATGAAATGGGAGCAGGCGCCGGATTAACCGTCACTATTGCAGTTACAAAACAACCGCTGCCTGTGTGATAAAATACAGTTGCCGTTCCGGCTGTAACGCCGAGCACTGTACCGGAAGTGGAACCAACGGATGCAACTGAAGTCGTTCCGGAGCTCCATGTACCACCAACAACAGAATTAGAGAGTGTTGAAGACGTTCCCCGGCAAAATGACAAAGTGCCTGTGATCGATGCAGGCATAGGGGCGACAGTCACATTTAACGTAGACGTCGCCGTACCACATACGTTGGTACTTGTGTAACTTATGATGGCGTTCCCTACAGCAAGGCCGGCGAAAATTCCGGTGCCGGGGTCAACAGTCCCGATGGCGGGCGTTGCGCTCAGCCATGTACCGCCCGAAACTGAACTTGTTAAGGTCGCACTTGCCCCCGCACATACGCTGGCGGGGCCCGCAAGTGTTCCTGCGGAAGGAGCCGGATTGACCGTAGCCAGGGAAGTGACCATACAAACGCCTCCAACCACATAGCTGATAGTAGCGGTTCCGCCGGACACACCTGTCAAGGTTGTTCCGCTGCCTGTAGCTCCGCTGACCGTTGCAACCGAAGTATTACTACTGATCCATACGCCACTTTCTGATGTATTGATCAGTGTGATAGACGAACCCGGACACACAGCAGTCATACCCAGGATCGCTCCGGGACTGGGATTAACAGTGACAACACGTGATGAATAACAACCCGTTGCAGGTATTGTGTAAATAACAGTACCGAGACCGGGAAATACAGGATTTACAACGCCGGACGATGACCCGATAGATAAAAAGGACGACGTGGTGGTACTCCACGTGCCACCTGACGGGTAGCAATACATTGTCGATGGGACACCGGTACACAAGTTGGACGCCCCGGTAATTGAAGATGGATTTGGATTAACAGTAACAGACTTTATGGCATAGCAGCCTGTTGCCAAACTGTATGATATCACCGCAGAACCAGCTGAAACACCTGTCACTACGCCTGTAGTACTAACGGACGCAATCGCCGGCGAAGATGATGACCAGATTCCCCCTCCGGTCACATCATATAGAGGAATTGTGCTACCCACACACACTGATGTACCTCCGGTAACGGGTGCGGGTGCCGCGTTCACTGTTACAACTGCAGTTACCGGAGTACTCCCGAGCGTATACGTTACAACCGCTGTACCCACCGTCAAACCAGATACCGTGCCGGTACTGCTCACGGCTGCCACAGCCGGTGAGGCTGAAACCCATGTTCCACCGGCGGGAGTTCCCGTTAACCCTGTGCTACCACCCTCGCATACCGACAAAACACCGGTAATTGTTTGGGAAGTTGCAGACAAAGCAACCAAAAGAAGAACAAGAATGGAAGATAAACGCAACTTCATTAGCCGGTGATTAATAAACAAGACGCCGCCTTTGACAAATATACACACGACGCCATACATAACTGGCGTATATATAACTGAAATTGTTAGCCTTACCACAAATATAAATTAAAACTATGGACGAAATTCAGCATTCCGGACACTGACAACTATAATTGCCATGGTGGCATATTATCATTAATTTTGTCGCGGCTGCAGTCGGATCATTCCCTTTATTGCAATAAATATAATATTAATTTTTCATACTAATTCCTAATGGAAATCAAGTCAGCAACATTTGTAATCAGCAGCCCTAAAGTAGATCTCTGCCCTAAACCCGACAAGCCCGAATACGCATTTATCGGCCGATCCAATGTTGGAAAATCATCACTGATCAACATGTTGACTGGTCAGAAGAATCTTGCAAAAACTTCAAATACGCCAGGTAAAACGCAGCTGATCAATCACTTCTTAATAAATAAAGAGTTTTATATAGTCGACCTACCGGGCTATGGATTCGCCAAAGTTTCACAAAACACACGCGGCGTATGGGAAAAAATGATTGAGAACTATCTGAAGGAGCGCACAAATCTGATGACAGTATTTGTACTCATTGATAGCCGGCACGAACCTCAGAACATAGATCTTGAATTCCTTCGTAAACTGGGTGAATGGGAGATACCGTTCAATGTCGTGTTTACAAAGGCCGATAAAAGTACACAGCGCGATGCAGCCCGTAATGCGAAAATGTTCATAGAAGCCATGAAAAAAGAATGGGAATTCATCCCCAGGAGTTTTATGACCAGCTCGGTAAAATTTCTTGGAAAGAAGGACATCCTCGGATATCTCGAGGAATTGAATATAGAATTTGCTGAAGCTGCTAAAGAAGAGAACTCTTAATTATTCACATCGCAGGTGACCCATATCTTATCTGCGTCGTTTTTTCTGATGCTCAGATAATATCCTGCAATATTTATTGCGAGTGGATCTCCCAAGGGAGCCACCATTTCTACCCAGACAGGCTCTCCGGGCACACAGCCCATTTCCATCAGCGTGAGTTGAAAATCGCTTTCATCGTGTTCTTTGATGACAGCCTTGGTTCCCGCCGGCAATTCCGACAACCTGACTATTTGTCCATCCTGCACTTTCATGTGTAGCAAAGGTACAACCGATACGGCATATAATGTAAATTACACCCGTTCTGCACTCGCTATGAGCACAATAGACTGGATAGTTCTGCTTCTTACCCTTACCGCGATGATAGGCTATGGCCTGCATAAGGGTCGTAAGCAGAACGGGGCACACTCCTACTTGCTGGCCGACCGTAAAATGCAATGGTATGTGGTGTTGCTGGGCGTCATGGCCACTCAGGCAAGTGCAATCACGTTCCTCTCGGCACCGGGCCTCGCATATACAGATGGAATGAGGTTTGTGCAGAATTATTTCGGCCTGCCTATCGCTATGGTGGTGATATGTGTGTCTTTCATACCCGTCTTCAGCAGACTGAATGTATTTACCGCCTATGAGTACCTCGAAGAGCGATTCGACAGACGCACACGCCTGTTCACTTCCTTCCTCTTCCTGCTTTCGCGTGGTTTGTCAACGGGTATCAGCATTTACGCGCCGGCCATTATCCTATCAACGATGCTCAATCTGAACATATACTTAACCAACGTTTTGGTGGGCGGATTGCTGATCATCTACACGTGGGCAGGTGGAGCAAAAGCCGTTGCCCACACCCAAAAACTACAATTCCTCATAATTCTCGGAGCCATGGCACTTTCCGGAATATTGGTCGTAAACCGTTTGCCTGAAAACATCGGCTTTGGAGATGCACTATATCTGGCAGGCAAAAGCGGCAAACTAAATGCGATAACCACTGATTTCAACTGGCACGATAAATACAATATATGGAGCGGTATAATTGGGGGATTCTTCCTGTCACTGTCTTACTTTGGCACCGACCAGAGTCAGGTAGGCCGATACATCACTGCCAAAGACACTTCTGAAAGCAAGATAGGCCTGCTGCTGAATGGACTTGTCAAGATACCCATGCAGTTCCTGATACTCCTCATCGGTGTACTGGTTTTCATTTACTACACCTTCAATCAGGCGGCCCCATACTACAATTCAAAAGCACTGAGCAGTTATCAGACCACCGAACCGGAGAAAGCTAACCAGGAGATCTATCGCTACAATCGTCTGATCAATGAAACCCGTAGCAGGGCCGCCGAGGTAATTGCAACCCGAAAAGCCGGCAACGAAACCTCGCTGACCACTACCCTCGCCGCCTATCACGACGTCCAGCACAGAAAGCAGCAACTTCGCGACAGTATGTCACGTTATATATCCCATCAAAAATACGCTCCAGACAAGAACGACACGAACTACATCTTTCTCTATTTCGTAAAAAACTCTTTACCTGCTGGAGTCGTGGGCCTCTTATTTGCAGTGATCATTCTTGCATCGTGGGGATCCATTTCTGCTGCACTCAACTCACTCGCGGCCTCTTCTCTCATTGATTTCGGCACCCAAACTCCTGGTGACACACCTGAATCAGAGGTACGAAAAGGGCGGAAACATACGCTTGCATGGGGCCTTTTCTGTATAGGGGTGGCTATGTTTGCTACTAAAATGGGGTCACTCATAGAAGCTGTTAATATTCTGGGCTCGCTTTTTTACGGTACCATACTAGGTATATTCCTGGTGGCACTATATCTGAAACGCGCCAATGGTACCATCACATTTGTGGCAGCAGTAATTGCCGAGATTGCAGTGATCGGCGTTTATCTTACAGGGTGGGTATCCTTCCTGTGGCTCAACGTAATTGGTGCCGGCCTTGTATTTCTTATTTGCCTCATTTCCATTCCATTTTATCGGCCTGAATTATCGAACACACCGGCCAAATAGTTTCTTTTCGCTAATGCAAAGTAAAACTAATGTTAATCACCGCTGCCATTAGATAATAACGGTAGCATTGGTCTACATTTGCTTCTCAACTCTGTATCAAAGGCATTTTTTACTGCCCAATCCAGACTAATGTCCAGAATAGTCCCGTTCAATATTGACCACAGGAAAGCAACGTCAAAAAAAGAGACGCTGTTATATGGCAGGGTCACGAAAAACAAAACGGGAGAAAAGGCACGTTCGATCAACGAAAAACTATCGGAAACCATACCCACACAGAAGAGCAGCTTCCAGAGCGCATTCCTTCATTCGGGCATAGGTATGGCGATCCTTAATGCAGATGGGCAATTCCTTGAGGTAAATAATACGCTTTGTCAGATAACCGGCTATAATCATGATGAACTGCTCAAATATACTTTAATGGATATCGGGCATCCTGATGATAATGCCAACGACGAGAAACTATTGAATCGCTTGCTGAACAATGTTCTTAACCATTATTCTTTTGAGAAAAGATACATCTCTCGTCAGAATAGCATTGTCTGGACACATCATACGGTATCAAAAGTTGCGACTAAAGACGAAGGTCAGGCGATCTATATTCTTCAGTTGATAGATATTACAAGAAGAAAAAAACTGAACGATGAGTTGAACAGGCAGAACAGTGAACTGGAAGCTGTAAGGACCGACCTCATTAGCCGCATCAACAAACTTGAGGAATTGAACCACATCATTGCCCATAACCTGAGAGGACCAGCTAACAATATTGCCATGCTCGTGGAAATGCTTCATGATAAGCAGGAAAAGCAGGACGAATCGGGATTGAGGTTAGATAATGACGAGATCATTAATTACCTGAAAGAAAGCAGCTCTTCTCTGGTAAATAACCTAAATACGCTGATGGAAGCAGTGCAGGTAAGCATGAACCGGAACATACCGTTTGACGACTGCGATGTTTACGCAATTGCTCAGGAGATACTTGAGCAATTGAACAGCGTGATATTTGAGTCAGCGGCCTTTGTTCAGCTTGACCTTTCCGTGCCTATCATCCGATACCCCAAAGTTTTTCTTGAAAGTATCATATACAACCTGCTGAGCAATGCGCTAAAGTACATCAGCAAAGAACGGATCCCTGAAATACTGCTGCGCACTTATGAAGAAGATGGCAGGATTAAAATATCAGTCAAAGACAATGGTTTAGGGATAGACCTTGTTAAGTATGGAAACAAGATCTTCAAGCTGAATCAGACATTTCACTCTCACGAAAACAGCCGAGGTGTGGGCCTTTACATTACAAAGGCGCAGGTAGAGTCATTTGGCGGGAATATTCAGGTAAAGAGCCGGGAGAACGAAGGGTCGGAGTTCATTGTGACGCTTTAACTTAGGCATCAACGATATTGCCACGCTTCTATCTGCAAGCGGGTGGAACCCTGCTGATGGGCATTGTAGATAACCGTCACAACCGACTGAACATGGTGCTCTCGTTTGGTGAACACCACACGCCTTTTCTCATTAGCAGCGTCATATTTTACGTTAAGATCGTGGTCTGAATCCTGCATCAGGAAGCCGGGCATTCCCTTGGTCACCAACATCTTGATATGTCCCTGGGCTGACCTGTCGGAGGAAACCGCCGAGACTATGAGCCTGCCGGCAGGGTGCACCGGATCTATCGTTACAACCGGAATAAAACCTGTGAGCGGCAACCTGCAATGCCATAAAGCCGTGCTCAGTTCCGTATGTTTCAATGAATCGAATCCTGACGGTCTCCTTGTTGCATTGATGAGGGAATACAGCTGACTTCTGAATGCCGGGCCCACCTGAGCTACAGGTTTCGACCGTCCCTTTACTTTTGCCTCTCCTGAAAGGGACGTTCCCAAAAACAGTATCAAAACCAGTATTTTTCTCATTGCATGCTATCTTTTTTTTCGTGCCGCCCGACACGTGACACACAAATATAACAAATTCAGCTCCCTGCTTCAAATTCGCGGCAATGCACCAGTGGCCGTTATGATGTATATTGCCTACTGATAGTTGCTATCACATGTAACTATCAGAACAGATATGAAGGCAATGATATTCGCTGCGGGTCTGGGGACTCGCCTCAAACCATTCACCGACCATAGCCCAAAGGCTTTGGCCGAGGTTAACGGACGGTCTTTACTGGAACGCAATATCCTTTACCTGCAGCGGTACGGGATCAGCGATGTTATCATCAACGTTCACCACTTCGCCTCAATGGTTGTTGACAAGCTAAATGAAAATAGTGGATTTGGCAGCAACGTATCTGTTTCTGACGAGCAGGAAGCACTGTTGGAAACAGGTGGCGGCCTATTGAAAGCAATTGACTTCTTTGATGGAGAATCTGACTTTGTGGTAATGAATGCGGACATTCTCACCAGTCTGGAACTAGACAAGATGATAGAACACCACCATAAAACCAGTGGTATGGCTACTCTTGCCGTTATGAAAAGAGAATCATCGCGTCAGCTATTGTTTAATGATGACATGACTTTGTGCGGCTGGATCAACAACGGAACAGGCGAGGAGCGCATATCACGTCCTTTACAATCTACCTCCAGATTCTCATTCAGCGGTGTGCAAGTGATTTCGGCCAACCTTATGAAGAACATACCTTTTTCGGGAAAATTCTCATTGATAGACGTATACCTCCACCAGGCAAAGAACCACATCATAAAAGGTTTTGATCATACCGGAGATCTGTTCATAGATGTTGGAAAACCCGGCAGCATTGAGCAGGCAGAAGGACTTTTTTCGTGAGCAGCGTTCTTTAATGCAATATCGCCCGAAGTACGGCGAGCGACCTCACATTACTCAGGTGTTGGGTGTGTTGCTGCAGGAAGGTAATATACCAGTCTATGAGTCGCATGCGTGTTTCGCTGCCCATCATCAGTTCAGCAGCCTCTTCATACCCTTCCTTATGTAGCACTGCGTCCAGCATCCGGGCATCCTCATCCGACGTAAACGGAGGAACAGTGGGTGGATGAGCAGAAAAACCACCTTCCTGAAGGTCAAGGTATGGCGTCTCTGCACTGTAGTCACCTCTCAACTCATAGCCTAGCAACGTGGCACACTGCACCAGAAAATAGATGGGAGCGTTGGCACACTTCTGTGTCACCCTCTCGTCAATGCCAATCAAAAATTCATTGGCAAAACTGAATAATTCAGGCAATGGAGCATTCTCCGGCAACAGACGCAACAGGAGTTCGCAGGCAAAAAGAAGAATACTATTCTTTATGATGTCTCCATGTACAGATTGATAAATATGAGCGACATGAAACTCACGAATGCGCTGCATATTCTTTCCGGGCTGCATATACACAACCAATTCCAGAATAGTTCCGGGCTGAAAGTACGCAGCCTTGTTCTTGCTTGCTGCGCTGCTGCGAACGCCCTGCACCATGTAAGCCTGCAAACCATAAACCTCTGTAAAGATGGTAACCACGAGGCTGGTCTCACCATATTTTACGGGACGAAGAACGATTCCTCTGGTTTTTTGCAGCATATTATTTCAGAAAGACCATCTTGCCGGCGTACGTCTCATTGCCGTTAGCATCAGACGCAAAGATCATATACACACCACTCTGCGGCCTGCGACCTGTGTAGTCGAGACCGTTCCACACAGCTTGTCCGCCAAGGGCTTTTGTACGGTACACCAATTGTCCGCTGATGTCAGTGATCCGTACATCGGCATTAGCAACGAGGCCCCTAATCGCGATAGTGCCCTGATAACCCGATGGGACAGGATTAGGGAACGAAACCACATTGCTATTGGTGGCCCCTCCCTCTATAGCCGTACTTCTGTAGCTCACCAAACCCTGTTCCGTGCCTATATACACATCACCGGTGTAGGGATCGATAGATATTTTTTGTATTTTATTGGATGGCAACGGACTATTGTCTACTGTGAAACGATAGACAATCTTACTTGCATCGGGCGACAACAACCATATTCCGTCATCAGTTCCGACCCATTTTCTGTTGGCACCATCAACTGCAATCGTCCTCACGTTGTTGCCTGCAAACAGGTAACCTGCATACTGATCATATTGAACGATAGGGATATCGGCATCGCAGGGAGGCGTTTGTGTAGACGGCACGGTGCAATTACTTACAATACCTATACCATTGGTTGTACCTATCCAGATGTTGTTATTGTTGTCTTTTGCCAGACAGTTTACTGTGTTTGCAGGCAGATTACCGAATCCTTTTCCGGAAACCAGTCTATACGATGCATCATCGCTTTTATCGCCCACAGTCTCGTTCGAGCCATAGTTGTACACCACTACCCCGTCTCCGTTATAACCAACAAACCAGATCCTGTCGTAATCGTCAATGACCATTTGCCCGCCGAACTGCACGTTGGGTACGGTGAACTTATGCCACACATTTTCGGGCGTTTTTACGTAGAGCTGATGGGTTGAGAACAACGTGGCCACCCACAAATTCTTTTTGCTGTCCATCGCCATACCCGCTATCTGTCGCTCATGCGGCGCAATGGAAGGAACCTTGTCGAAAATAGAACCGTCAGCGAGTAGCTCATACTTGCCATCAGGCTGAAGAATAAACAGGCCATTGGTCATAGAACCCGCATAGATCACACCACTTTGCTCGTCTTTCAGAAACACGCTGAAATCAGACAACGTATCAAACGGATGATAGGTATACCTGGTGAGGTATTTCCACTTGTCGTCCTTCAGATTGCTGATGCCGGCGAAGTTTCCAAGGGGCTGGTACTTACCATTGAATCCGCCATGCGCAATCCACAGATCACCATTGCGGGCATAGATATCAAAACTATTGAAGTCGGTGGGACCGGTGGGTGTAAAATAATTGAATTCCTTTTTGTCGTCATACTTCATTAGCCCCCCGAACTCATCGGCTATCCATACAGAACCATCGCCCCGTAGAACCACCTGCCTTGGCTTGCGCCCTCCCATATTGATCGAATCTTTTACTCCACTTCCTGAAAGTATTGTGAGTGTTCCTTCAAATACCTTGCTGTCGTAAGCCCCCACGTAAAGGTCATCACCTACCCTATCCATGTGTTGGATATCGGCAGATGTTCTGTACATCAACGTCCTTCCACCACCCTCCAGTTTGAACACCAGAGAGTCGTTAGCTACGAATATGCCCGCAGGTAACGCGGAAATATATTTGAATCCCTTTATAGTATCAATCCTTTGCCAAGCCTGAAAATTCTGCAATTCGGGACTGTTTACGTTTGCACGGTAAACACCATATTCGGTTAAAGCAAACAGTGAGTCGCCCTGCTGAATAAGCCCCCTGACAGGTATTGCCAGACTATTTACGCTGAACTCGTAAGTTTCCTTGATACTTTTCCGCGCCAGGTCCAACACAATTACACCTATAGACGTACTCAGGTAAGCAAGACCATTGCGCGTGTATACACTAAAAACTGTTTTTGCACCTGCCACAGTCTTTATTTTCAATTCGGGAACATTATAGAAGGTGTTATCCTTGAACAGGTCAATATTGCCATTGGCGTAAACCAACACCACAGTGGATGTTGCCTCATCATAACCGATACATTGCATGCCGAGATCGTGCATACCCTCCACTTTGCTGTATGCTTCTACCTGTCCGTCGGTGGCATCAAATGAATAAAAGCCCTGTTCACTTATTGCATAAAGGACATTGCCTCCTATAGCAACACCGATGGCGTTGTTATAAGGCAAAAATGAACGCCAGCTTCCTATCGGTTTATCCTGCCCATTGACAGCTGAAACAAAGAAGATACTTGCTATAAATATTGACCTGAAAAGAGGCTTGAAATTCATCAGATACATGGATTACAAAAATAAAGTAAATAACGCAATTAGAGCGTCCTTATTGTATCCGAAAGGCCTCGAAGACATATATGATTTTAGGCACCAAGCAACACCGCGACTATTGTGAAAGCAGCAAAAACAACGCTGGCCAATCCGTTGGTATTGGCAAATGCAATACCGACTTTACTCAGATCGTCGGGCTTAACGAGCCGGTGCTGGTACACCAGCATGGCACAATAGAATGCCGCTCCTAACCAGTAAACAAAATGCAAATGCCCATAAAGACCGGCACCAATGACAAACAAAGCAGACAATACATGCAAAACCGAAGACACACTGAGCGCACGACGAACGCCAAGTGCTGCCGGAATTGAATGTAATTGCTGACTCCTGTCAAACTCCTCGTCCTGTAATGCATAAATGATATCGAACCCCGATACCCAGGTAATGACAGAGAATGAAAAGAACAGAGGCAATAATGCAAACTTACCGGTAACTGCAAGATAGGCACCTATAGGCGACAGACTAAGACCCACACCCAACACAAGGTGACACAATGCTGTGAATCTCTTAGTGTAACTATAAAACAGCACTACAAAAAGAGCCACAAATGACAACCAGAAGCAGGCAGGGTTGATGAACCAGGTTGTTACTACAAACAAAATACAGTTGATTATGGTGAAACCAAGCGCGCTTGCAGGACTGATCACACCGGCAGGGATCTCACGTTTAGCAGTGCGTGGATTCTTCGCATCAAATGCCCGGTCCAGATATCGGTTGAATGACATGGCGGCACTGCGGGCAAACACCATACAGAGGAGCATTTTTACAAATAACGGCCATTGAAAAGGATCTGATTGACCCAACAGTTTCAGATCAATGGTACCCAGCGTGAAACCAATAAGTGCAAAAGGAAGGGCAAAAATGGTGTGGCTGAACTTGACGAGTGAAAGATAATCTTTCAGCCTTCGAAACGGAGACATACCAACAGTATCCATATTATCTTATATCAGCTTCTATTCCTATTGATACGGCCTCGGGTAGAGCGTTCGAATGCACAATGATATTCTTCTGCTGTATGCCTGACTTACCCGCAGTATTGAAAACTACGGTCAATTCACCGTCGTTACCGGGAGCAATGGTTCCTTCAGGAAAATTCGGTACTGTACATCCACATGTAACGTCAGTTTTCGCGATCATCAAAGGGTGGAAACCTGTGTTTTTAAAACGGAAAGTGTGCTTCAGTACTTTACCTTCAGGCTGCTTGCCGAAATTGTATTTTGTTTCGTAGAACTGCATAGTGGTCTTAGCCATCGCTGCAACACGCTGAGTGCGTGTTAATGTTTGCTCCGGATAGATCTCACCACGATAGGTCTCACCATCCTTACTGTAAAAGATACCTTCGCCTCCACCCTTAAACCTTCTGAACAAGGCATTTCTGCTGACACCGGTCAGCTCGATGATCACCAGTGTGAAGGTGGACAGGGTAAGTATCGTGAGCAATATCGCCCGGTAGTTTTTTTCCATTTGTAATTGCTAGATCAACTAGGCAAAGATAACCATTAAAACACAGGCTATATCGCCACAATCGATAACCATTAGTTAATATGTGACTGTCCCTAACTACCTAACTATAGTGAATTTCCGATAATATCTACATCCGTCAGCATGCAATTCGCATATATACAGACCTGAAGGCAGTGAATTTACCATTATAGAAGAGTTACCCAAAGAAGAATCAAGCTGCTTGCTGATGCATATTCTGCCTGCGACATCCACGATATTGACTTTGATGTCTTTTTCATACACACCCCGCCACGCGACATTTAAAACTTCACTGGCAGGATTCGGATAAATATTCACCAGACATTCGTCGTACAGTGGCGGCACCTGCGCCACATACACTTTGCGTTTGTAGAACTCCAGTCCGCCACGCACATTCCCCTTTATCAGCGAGTAGCTACCACTTCCGTCAATATCCCCAACAGTTACAGTAGACCGCCTGTTACCATACCGGCCATAGGTAGTTGCGGGATGGTTGTACAAACTCAGCGTCGAATCAATGTAGGAATATTTACCATCCAGCAAACTGTAAACCGCCGTGGTATCACCGGTTTGGAAACCTGAATACTGGTACAAATTGCCCGAGTTGCTTCCCATAAGCAAATATTCAGTTCCGGAAGGGTCAAGCTTGCCGATGAATGGTGCTGAGTAATTTCCGAAATTCTGCAGCGGATCGGACTTTGCTTTTCCAAGCTTGGTGTTCACAAGTTTCAAACGGATTACACCGGGCATAGTGCTTTCATTTCTATAGTACTGAATGAATCCGTAGAGGTTGCCAATAATGATATCCTTCTTACCGTCTTTATCTATGTCGTAAATAAACGGTGCGGCATTGCCCCCCACGTTGATATCGTTGCCGGACAAGTCCTTCAAAGTGGCCATTAAAAGCTGCCAGTCGGGCGCCACACTTTCACTGGCTGCCATATTCTTCAAATAACTCAGCGTACCATTGGTATGACCTACTATCAGATCTGAAACTCCGTCTCCGTCCACATCTCCCGTGGCCGGTGCTGCTCCCTGAAAACTATGCGTGCTAAAATTCCCCAGATCATTGGTCTCAAGCGTGAATGAAGCACTTCCCGCGCTTGTAGTATTCCTGTACAACGACAACCTGCTGCGCAGCACACCACCCGCTTGCCTGTAACCATCACTGCCAACAATAAGATCCAACTTACCATCCTTGTCGTAGTCAAACAAGTGCGGATAACTGGCCGTGCCGGCATCTATCGCTCGGTCCACCAGAAAAGAGTCAGAGACAAACTGCCAATCTGCAGTGCCTGCACCGGAATTGTTTCGGTAGTACCAGATACATTTCAAGTTCTCTGCCCCGCTACCCGCGCTCGGCGAGATCAAAAGATCTCTCCTTCCATCCTGATCTACGTCCAGATGAGAGGCCGATGGCCATACCGGGAGCGACACTATTTTACCTCCGGTCTGCCACGTTGAGTCTTGACCCGTCATTGTGTCGACGGGATACCCTGTCTCAACTTTCCCATTCTTAAGAAAAGTTAGTTCATCAAACGATACATTACCGTCCAGATAGTCCATGTCCCCATCCATATCCCAATCGAACAGGCAGATAGAGTTACCTGAGTGGGTCACTTTTTCCACAGACCCTGCCGGTCTCAACAAACCTGAATTATTACACGAATAGCCTAATGTGTGTTCGCGATAAAACCCCTGATACACCTTACCCCAACACCTGTCTTTCAATTTCACCCTGATGCTGTCGCAGGGCAGTCCTTCCTCCACACGCATGTTGCGATAATAGTACATGTACCCACCGGTAATATAGAAGGCAACAAAGTCTATATCTCCATCACCATCCACATCTTCTATACCTGGAATATCGCCAGGATTCACGAAAGCATTTACCACGCCACCCGTTGTTACATCGTTGAAATAGAACAGGCTACGGTAAAAGGTGAAACACAATTCGTTGCCCGCATTGTAGTAGCCACGATATACCTCAAACCCGTCATTACCTCTGTTGAACAGATCCGGAATGCCGTCACAATTGTAATCGCGCAGCAACATAAAATCGTAAGCCGGAGGAAAATTAAGTGCGTAGTGCGGCGCATATCTATATGCAGGCAACCCAGCAGAAACCCCGATATTCAGCAAAGACATGACTCCGAGCCCCTTCTCAAAAACGACCAGATCCTTCTTACCATCGTGGTTGATGTCGGCTTCCGAAAACTGGGGATTATTAAAACCTCCGCACCATGCCAGCGAAAGCTCGCGGCTGCCGGAAAAAACTTTTACTGTGGTATCGTGCTGATAAAACTCTTGTGCCGAAGCACCGAAACCAAAGAATAGAACTGATAGAAGTATATAGGGAACCTTGTTGAGAACCATAAAAATAATGCTACATAAAGTTACCTAATATTGACGTTACATCCGTTTATCGCCCGCCTTATCGGCAAAATATTCTGAAAGACACCTACTTTCATGCGCTACTGAATTATCGTTCATATTTGGTCAATGGCGAGTCGGGCTCCTTCAAGAAATGTTTATAGACCATTTTATCAGCAAAAGACGGCAACAACTTATTTAACCAAACAGCCAACTTTCCTTGGCCGGTCATCACAACGGTACGTTTCCTGTTTTCCACGCCGTCCAGCACAATAGAAGCGCATTCTTCTGAACTCATCAGCTTCCCTTCATCAAGCGGGGTTTCAGCCTGCGAGGTACCGTCGGCAGTACGTGCTACATTTCTGATATTAGAAGAAGTGAACCCGGGCGAAACCCACATTACATGCACACCGGTTTGCAGCATCTCAGTACGCAAAGCCTCAAGAAACCCCTGCATGGCAAACTTTGAAGCTGAATAGCCCGTGCGGCCCGGAAGCCCCCTATATCCTGCAATTGAGGAAATACCCGCAATGACGCCCTTGCTCTTCATTATATAGGGCAAGGCGAACTTAGAACAATATACCGCTCCCCAAAAGTTGATGTCCATCAACTCACGTATCACTTTAAGATCGGCGTCTTCAAACAAGGCCCGCATGCTGATGCCCGCGTTGTTGATCAGCACATCCACGCCACCCCATTTCTGCGCAACGGCCTGAACAAATGCCTTGCAATCCTCTTCCTTGCTCACATCGGCTTGAAAACAGAACAGGCTTTCATTTGGGGAAAACGAGGATTCCAATTTCTCGAAATTCCTGCCGCAAACGGCCACCTTCGCTCCCCGGCCAAGCGCCTCTTCTGCAAGTGCCTTTCCTATGCCCGACGAGCCGCCGGTAACAATAACTACCTTATTACTGAGTGATGAAGCCATATAATAACAGCAAAAATATAGTTTCTGGATTCCCCGCT